>BNJU01003308.1_pt1 | contig 72002 bp, 82 predicted proteins | sample 8539281 | NCBI WGS metagenome assembly BNJU01 (sample SAMD00202456, study PRJDB9452) | human saliva metagenome | isolation source: human saliva | place: Japan | reverse complement strand
AAAAAAAGCATTATCATAGAAAAAGAAAATGTCCCACAGGAGCGCCGGAAAAAGGAAAGGAGAAACAATGAGCCCATTCTCATTTAACCACTTTAACTTTAATGTACTGGATCTGGAAAGAAGTATGAAGTTTTATGCAGAAGCACTGGACCTCCACGAGCTTAGCAGAAATGAACGGGATGACTTTATTATCGTATTTTTTTGGGAGATGATTCTACGGACTTCCGTCTGGAGCTAACCTATATGAAGGATAGAAAAGAGCCCTATGATCTTGGTGAGCAGGAGTACCACCTTGCGCTTCGAACGGAGGATATCGGGGCAGCCCATGCACTCCATGAGAAGATGGGCTGTATTTGTTTTGAAAATCACGGTATGGGTATTTATTTTATTGAAGATCCGGACGGCTACTGGATTGAAATCATTCCGGACAGAACGAAGCCTATTACCTGGCAGTAGAAGAAGGAAAGAGAGAGGATAGATAGAGGGTAGAAGCATAAAGAGTAGAAGGACGGAGAGCATAAGGGAAGAGCGCGGTTTTACGGCTTCTGAATAGAAATGTGAAGGGGAGAGATGGATTTATTTAGCTATCAGGCAGAGAGAAATCAAGAGAAAATGGCGCCTTTGGCAGTTCGGATGCGTCCCGGAAATTTGGAGGAGTTTGTCGGTCAGGAGCATATTATCGGGGAAAATAAATTGCTTTCCCGCTTAATTCGTGCAGACCAGCTGCAATCTCTCCTTTTTTTCGGTCCTCCGGGAACAGGGAAAACCTCTCTTGCGAAGCTCATTGCCAATCATACGAAGGCGGAATTCATCCAAATCAATGCGACTACCGCCGGAAAAAAGGATATGGAAGAAGCGGTGAGCCGTGCAAAAGAGAATTTGGGAGGCTACGGTAGAAAAACCATACTCTTTGTGGACGAGATTCATCGCTTTAATAAGGCACAGCAGGATTATTTGCTTCCCTATGTGGAAGACGGAACCGTGATTCTCATTGGGGCGACAACCGAGAATCCTTATTTTGAGGTGAATTCCGCCTTACTTTCCCGCTCCCGCCTTTTTGAACTAAAGCCTTTATCGAAGGAGGCTTTGTCGCGTCTTACAGACGAGGCTTTGTCGGATAAGAAGAGGGGGCTCGGGAATTTTCGGACGAGCCTTTCGGAGGAAGGGAAGGAATTTTTACTGGAAAATGCATCGGGCGATGCCAGAGTGCTTTTAAACACGCTGGAGCTTGCCGTTCTCAGTACGAATCCCGATTCCGACGGAGTTATCCGTCTTAGTAAAGAAAATATCGGCGAATGTATGCAAAAGAAGATTCTTCGCTATGATGACAGTTCGGAGCATTACGATACAATTTCCGCCTTTATTAAGTCCATGCGGGGAAGTGACCCCGATGCTACAGTGTATTATCTTGCGAAGATGCTTGAGTCCGGAGAGGACATTCGCTTTATAGCAAGGAGAATTATGATTTGCGCTTCGGAGGATGTGGGAAATGCCGACCCGCAGGCTCTTATCCTTGCCGTGAACGCTTCCCTTGCAGTGGAGCGGGTAGGCATGCCGGAGGCACAGATTATTCTTACCCAGGCGGCGTGTTATATTGCGACGGCAAAGAAGTCCAATGCCGCGGTAAAGGCGATTTTTGCGGCAAGTGATGTAGTCAGAAAGAAGGGAAACTTGGAGATTCCTTCTTATCTTAGAGACGCGCATTACAGCGGGCATGAACAGCTCGGAAGAGGCGTAGGCTATAAATATCCTCATGACTATCCGGGGCACTTCGTAGAGCAGCAGTATTTGCCGGAGGAAATAATGGATTATCGTTTTTATGAGGAAGACTAATGGCTAATGGGAAAGAGAAGCTATGTTATGGGGATAGAAGAAAGATTGTTTCTCATTTGCCAATAGGGCGGAAAAGTCCGGACAAGACTACGCAGGATTTACGGAATAGACTCGTTATGAATCAAAATATGTGGTATTCTTTAAGAAATTATACAGAAAAAGGCACAATTTTTTTTATACACTTCATGCTAGTATAAGTAGCAATGAAGTGAGGAGGGATTTATATGAAAAAAACACTATGGATTGCTATTTTGGGACTTATGCTTTTTGCCGCTGCTTGTGGGAAGAAAACGGATACAAAAAGCAGTCAGACGGCACAGGAGGAACCCAGCTCCGAGGCATTAACAGAGAACAGCTTAAGTGCTACCGTGCAGAAGTTGGACAATGGAAAATTAAGTGTAGAGACAGGCGACGGTAGGGTTCTTACTTTTGATGTAAATGGGGCTACTTTAGATAAGACTTGGGAGCTTATGCCGGGAGACGAAGTTGAAATCAACTATGAAGGAACGGAAGCACAGGACGGGATGACCGTTAAATCCGTTACCGTTTCCGTACCGTATGAATTTACTACAGAAGATTTCAATGATGAACAAAACTTATACGGAGAGATTACAGCCATCAATGACAGCAGTATTACTGTAAAAGAGATTCCCGATTTCCGTGAAGCGGCGCTTGAGGGAGAGAATACGGAAGGGAAGAAGTACGGGGACACCGTTACCTTCCAAAGACCGAGCTTTGAAATCGATTTAACACAAGGCGGATTAAAGGTAGGCGGAGAAATCAGCGTATATTACCTTGGAGAGCTAAGTAATAATCCTGTAGCATTCTACACTATTACAGAGGATGCTTTAGAAGGAGAAGATGCAGACCACCTGAAGGTAAAAGGCACGATTGAGAGCGTTGACGGGGATGTCTTTACCTTGAAGTCGGACGACACGCACAGCTTCCGTTTTACTACGGATGGAAATGATGCATTGACGCAAGAAGTCGAATCGAATAAGGGGAAGACTGTAGAAGTAAGTTACAGTACCTCGTTAAAGGCCAGAGTTTCCCTTGCGGAAGGAATTAAGGTTGTAGAATAAGTATACTTAAGAGAGCAATGGGTTTGGATGCCCATTGCTCTTTTTGTTTTACTAAGCAGATTCTTATTTTTAACGAGTATCGCATGTCCTGTGAGCGATGCTCGTCGAATTCGGTCTTATGCAGAATCGGATGATAATGTAGTCCTTACATAGTAGTATCTTAGGTAGTATTTTATATAGTATGTTACATAGCATCACTGTCATACATAATGGTAAACGGCCCGTCATTTATAAGGCTTACTTTCATGTCCGCACCGAATTCTCCGTGCTCGGTGGGAATTCCCGCTTCTTCGGCTTTCTTCAGAAAATATTCGTAGAGAGCATTTGCGTGCGCGGGGTCACCGGCTTGGATAAAGCTTGGACGATTTCCTTTTTTGGTATCGGCATAAAGTGTAAACTGACTGACGATAAGGAGTGAGCCGGAAATATCCCGTATGGAAAGATTCGTTTTTCCGTTTTCGTCTTCAAAGAGACGGGCATCCAAAATTTTTTTCAACATTTTATCGGCAACTGCCTCCGTATCCGTATTTTTTACGCCAAGAAGGACAAGATATCCCTTTTCTATACTGCCTATTGTCTCTCCTTCTACGGAAACCGAGGCGGAAAGCACTCTTTGTACTAAACAACGCATCATTTTCTCCTTACTATTTTACTTTAATATACCGGTGACAGTTTAGCGAAAGAGCAAAAGCAATAAACTACTTTTGCTCTTTCAATTGTTTTGTTCTGCTGAACATTTGCTTTATTTAACTTATGCTTTATTTGAATTGTTTCAGCTCTGCATTGTACTCAAAGCCGATTTCTTCCAGCTTCTTTTTCAGGGACTCGACATCCAGATCGTGCCCCTTGCAAAACTCTTCTAAAGTACGGTATTCGTCTCGAAGCTTCGTGTTTACAAAGCTTAGTAAAATCATCGGATCCTTAGGGATATTCATTTCTTATTTCCTTTCTGAGTAAAGGGAGAGATTTATAAAAAACTCCCTCTACAGATAAAATAGCACGAACTTACAAAGCATACTCGCAATGCATCAAGGCTTTTTCGGGCATTGCAAATGGCAATCATTATACATCAAAGCTTTTCGAGCTTTGCAAAGCCTGCCATCATTTTTTTCTGCCCTGCACTGTCGAACAGTACGGTTACCAGATAGTCCTTTACATCTTCTTCGATTTTCAAAACGCTTCCTTCTCCAAACTTTGTGTGCTTTACCCGATCGCCTTCCTGATAGGCGGGCTTCGTCTTTCCGAGGGAAGAAAAGCCTTTCTGGAGGAGACCGGACTGCTTTAAGTGTGTCCAGGCTACCGTATTTCGGGGCATCTGCGCTTTGACCTTTTCGGAAGCCTCTTCCTTGCCTTCCGTAAGGCTCTCAGAAGCCTCTTTCTTGTCTTTCGTAAGAGCCTCCGCTGTAGCCTTTTGCTCCGTAGCCGCCTTCTCCACTCCTTCCAAGGTATGACGAAATGGAACTTTCGGCATTTTTTAAATAACTGTTATAGTAGGATTTTCCGCTATTTTCCAAGAAAAGTTCTTCCTCGGAGCGTTTCGGGCGGTAGAGCAGATTCTTTTTCAAAAGTTCGTCGGGAATATCCTCAAAGAAGCGACTGATTTTAAAAATACTGTGTCTGTCCGTTCACCATTCGATTTTTCGCGGAGCTTAGGTAGAGTTCTTCCTCCGCGCGGGTGATTCCGACATAGCAAAGTCGTCTTTCTTCCTCGATTTCTTCGTCGTCTCCAAGGCTTAGTGCGCTTGGGAAGAGGCCGTCACTAAGTCCCACCAAAAACACGACCGGAAATTCCAAGCCCTTTGCCCCGTGCAAGGTCATAAGGGTGATTTTATCCTCCGTAAGGTCACTTCTATCGAGGTCGGAAAGGAGAAGAGACTTCTTCCAGGAAGGCGGCAAGACTCGCGTCTTCTCCATTTTCCTGAATATAGGAAAGAAGCTTTCCTTCCAGCTCTCGGATGTTTTCCATACGGCTTTCAGCTTCGATTGCTCCTTCCGAAAGAAGCTCCGTCTCATAGCCTGTGTCGTCAAGGATTCGCTCGATAAGCTTTCCGAGTTCTTCTTGCTTCCAGCTTTCTATCATTTGACTGAATTTATCGATTTCCGAGAGAGCTTTTCCGGAGAGGCCGGCCGCCTTGGCAAAGGGGACTGTTTCTATAAGAGAGAATCCGCCGATCTGAAGTCCATACTGCCGAAGTTTTTCTATACTGGCATTTCCGATACCGCGCTTCGGTACATTGATGATTCGTTCGAAGGCGATATCGTCCTTTTGGTTCACCATAATCTTCATATAGGCGAGAAGGTCCTTGATTTCTCTTCGCTGATAGAAGTTCACCCCCCCCACAATTTGGTAAGGAATGTTCCAAGCGATGCACTGCTCCTCAAAAAGACGGGACTGGGCGTTCGTGCGGTAGAGGATAGCAAAGTCTTTATAGAAGCGGTTTTCGCCCCGGATATGGCGGATGACTTCTCTTGCTTCTTCCTCTGCAGTCTCATATTCCTGAAAGAGGACTTCCTTTCCCTCCGTTTTTCCGTCCAGAGTTTTTTTGATTTTCTACGCCTATTTTCCGCGATGACCGTGTTCGCAAGATGCAGAATCGGTGAGGTGGAACGATAATTTTGCTCCAGCTTGATCGTGTGGCATCCCGGAAATTCCGCTTCAAAGGACAGAATATTTTCGAGATTTGCCCCTCTAAAGCGGTAAATGCTCTGATCGTCATCTCCCACTACACAGATATTTCTATACTTTTTGGCAAGCGCATAAATCAGGCGAAACTGCACATCATTGGTGTCTTGATACTCGTCCACGAGAATATAGCGAAAACGCTCCTGATACTGTAAAAGTACCTCGGGAAACTGCTCGAAAAGCGCTAAGGTCTTTAACAAAAGATCATCAAAGTCCAGCGCATTGTTCTCTTTCAGCTTTTCCTCATAACGCTTAAAACATTGGTAAATGAGTTTGCTAAGATAATCTCCGTCCGATTCGGAAAGGTAGTCCTCCGCGTTTCCGCCCCGGTTCTTTGTTTGGGATATCTGAGAGAGAACCGCCCGCTCCCGGAGTGTCTTACTGTCGATGTTCAGCTCCTTTAAAATCTGTCGCATCAGGGTTCTCTGGTCGTCCGTATCATAAATGGAAAAATCCCGATTATAGCCTAAATGCTCAATTTCTCTACGGAGAATGCGGAGACACATACTGTGGAAGGTGGAGACCCATACACTGTTTCCTTCTCCCGGAAGGAGCTTTTCCACTCTTTCCCGCATTTCGGCTGCGGCTTTATTGGTGAAGGTGATTGCCAAAATATGAGAGGGGAAAACTCCCTTTTCCTGTATCAGATAAGCGATTCTGTGTGTTAAGACGCGGGTTTTTCCCGATCCTGCACCGGCAAGGACCAAAAGAGGGCCTTCCGTTCTTTGCACAGCTTCTACTTGTTCTTTATTTAAAATTGCATTTAAGTCCATGGGACCTCCTTGAAAGTGGATGGAGTATAGGGAAAATAGGAATGAAAGTGCAGCTGTTTCATAAGATTAAAAGATTCTATGCTTTCCTATAGTCGGCTCACTATTGTACCATTTTTTCAGTGAATAGAAAATCGAGGATTGCCTCTGAAAGAGAAGGAAAATCTAAAATTTTCGGCTGTAAAGGAAAAAAATTCTATGCTATACTTTTTTCTATGGACGAAAAAAATTACTGAATGAATTAATCGAATATTTGAAAAAAATCTACATCATGTTCATGCATCTCAGCTTCCCTCCTGGATCTTTTATATGGATCAGGTGACCGGTTTTATGGAGGAGCATCTTGCTCCTATGAGACGGTATGCAGAGGATAAGGCATTGACCAAGACCATGATTAATAATTATGCCAAAAATAAGATTCTGCCGCCCCCTGCAGGAAAGCGATACAGCAAGAATCATATGCTGATTCTACTTTTTATTTACTATTACAAAAGTATGTTAAGTCTTTCCGATATTGCAACGATTCTTCGTCCGCTCAATGAAAACTATTTTAACAGCAGAAAAAAACCGCAATTAAAGGATATTTATGAAGAGATATTCTCCTATGCAAATGTGGAAATGCAGAATGTGATGGAGGATGTAAAAGCGCGTTACGAAAAGGCACAGAGTTCCTTCTCCGAAAAGGATCCAAGTTTCCAAGAGCTCTCTGAAGAAGAACGAGAAGAGCTTAGAAATTTCTTTTACTTAAGTCTTTTGGCCTTTGATGTTTATCTAAAAAAAGCAACTTATGGAAAAAAATTGTAGATGATATGGCCGGAAAGCAGGAGGAAAAAGAGAAAATAGCAGGAAAAAGAAAGAAAAAATAGGGAAAGAAAAAATTGCTTCTCTTTCCCTGCTTTTTAGAGATATAAAACCATATCTTCCCAAGGCTCTCCTCCCCATGTAGAAGGGGAAGGACCGATGTGCTCGTAGCCAAAGTCCTCATAAAAAGGAATCAGATGTTCATGGCAGGTGAGATAAATCCTTTCCGTGCCGCGCGCCTTTTCTTTGTCCTGGTAGCGATTCATAAGTTGGGAGGCAATTCCTCTTCCTCGATATTCCGGACGAACCTCTAGACTCAAGAGATAACAATTTTTTGCATTTTCTTCCTGCAAAGAGGCATTGGTAAAGAAAGCATCCAAAAATGCTTCCGAGCTGGAATGCATTCCGCTTAAATAACCGGCGATTTTTCGATTGACCTGGTCATAGGCAATCAAAAAGTCTTCCGCCGCATGGTCTACACGGTCTTTCATATTCTCATAAGAGCAGAATTCGTTTTCCGGGAAACAAATTTTTTCTATATCCGCCAGTTCCTTCGTGTCTGCAACGGTAGCGGTTCGAAAGATGTAGCGATCATGAATATTCATAAATTTCCTTTCTGTATAATATGATATATACAGCATAGCAGAGAACAAGAGAAAAAGCGAGTCGAGGGAAAACGGTATACAAGTTAAGAGGCCTTATGGTATCTTTATGCTTTGGAAAAGGAATGGTGAAATATAGAGAAGAAGATTCTGTTCTTTGTCATAGAAGAGAGAATGGAGCAAGGGATAATCAGGGGAGTACAATGGAAAAAAGTCTTAAAGATCAAGTATATCAGGCAATATTGGAGGATATCTTTCAGGGAAATATAGGTTCGGGAGATATCTTAAACGAGAAAGCTCTAGTGGAGAAGCACCATTGCAGTAAGTCTCCTGTTCGAGAGGCTCTTATGGCGCTGTGTGCAGACGGTGTGCTGAAAAATATCCCGCGTTATGGCTATGAGGTAGTGCGCTACAGTAAGGATGATATTTACGACATGCTGGCCTTTCGTTTTATTTTGGAACGAGGAGTGCTGAGAGAGTGCGGAAATGAAATGACGGAGCAGGATTTCCAAGAGCTGGAAGCCATTAACAGCGCCTGCAATGATAATGAAACAGATGCCATGACACATTGGAAACATAATACGGAGTTTCATCTTCGCCTGATTTCCATAAGTCACAATCATTTTATTGTGGAGCAGCTGGAAAATTGTATGGGACGTTTAAAGAGGGCATATTCACAGTATTATTGGAAGAAGGAAAAGGAAATTCTTTTTTCGATGGATACGGCGCATCATGTGGATATTGTTTCTGCGTTACATAAGGGAGATGTGGAACAGGCGGTCAAGTTCTTGGAAGAAGACTTGAAGGATTTCGGGGAGTACAGCGGATATCGAAATAATTTGCATTTTTCCCAAGTAAAAAAATGGATTAGATGAGCTTTTCGATATCGAGTTAAGAAAAAGAGTGCCAATATACGCATTGGTACTCTTTTTTAAAAATGCACAAAAAATAAAAGATATTTTCAGAATATTGGTATAGTGACTATTGATAGCATTACTGATATGATTAGCTAAAGAGCCTAATTTCGGTCGTTATAAAGGAGAGAAATAGTATGGAAGAGAGATTGATAAAGAATTATACAGAGATTTTAGAGCATGAACTGGTACCGGCTATGGTCTGTACGGAGCCGATTGCGATTGCGTATGCAGCGGCATCGGCGAGAAAACTGTTATCTGAAGAGGTCAAGCACATAGACTTGTGCTGTTCGGGAAATATTATCAAAAATGTAAAAGCGGTTACCGTTCCGAATTCCGGTGGACAGAAGGGAATGCAGGTCGCTGCTATTCTTGGCGTTCTTGGAGGAGACGCAGATAAGAAGTTGGAGGTTTTGAGTACCGTAACAGATGCGGATAGAGAAAAGTGTAAATCTTTGGTTAATACCGGTTTCTGTAAAGTGGGCTTCGAAGAAGATGTGCCAAAGCTTTATATTCGAGTTGAGGTTAGCGGAGAAAATCATAAGGTTCGCTTGGATATTGCTGATCAGCACTCCAATATTGTTCTTATGGAAAAGGATGGAGAAGTGCTATATAAGGAAGGCGGAGAAGATAAGCAGGACGTGCTTTCCACCGGCGGAGACCGAAGCTTGATGTCGCTTAAGGGTATTATTGAATATGCAGATACGGTGAATTTGGACGAAGTCGCTCCGACATTACAGAGGCAGATTGATATGAATATGGCGATTTCTCAAGAGGGATTGGACAATGCATGGGGCGCCAGCGTGGGAAAGACCATTTTAGAGACATGGGGACATGATGTAAAGTCTTGTGCCTGTGCAAGAGCCGCTGCCGGATCCGATGCCAGAATGAGCGGATGTCCCCTTCCTGTTGTGATTAATTCCGGTTCGGGAAATCAGGGTATTACCGTAAGTATGCCGGTTGTGGAATATGCAAAGTCCTTAGAGGTTTCCAAGGAGAAGTTATATCGTTCCTTGATCGTAAGTAATTTGGTATCGGTGTATATTAAGCACTATATCGGAGCGCTTTCCGCCTTCTGCGGTGCAGTAAGTGCATCCTGCGGTGCCGGTGCGGGAATTACCTATATGTGCGGCGGAGACTACCATAAGATTGGTAAAACCATCAGCAATACTCTTGGAAATGTAGGCGGCATCGTATGTGACGGAGCAAAACCCAGCTGTGCCGCAAAGATTGCTTCTTCAGTACATGCGGCAATTCTGGCACACTCTATGAGTATGAAGGATCAAGGCTTTAATGGCGGAGAGGGAATTGTTGACGAGGATATTGAGAATACGATTAAGAACATCGGCTATATCGGAAAGGTCGGCATGCTTTCTACAGACCGAGAAATATTAAATGTTATGACGGACCAGGTGGATGTGGATTCTTGCCTGTAAAAACAGGAGGAAACGCATAAGAACTATACACAAAATCATTATTTTTGCTATACTATTTCTACAACATGGGATAGGAAGCTTGTTTGCTTTGTAAAAAATGAAGATTTCTTCCTACCCGAAGTATATCATTTTGGAGGAGGATATATGGAAAAGCAAGGTTTTATACACAGTTTGCCGTTTAAGCTACTTGTTGCATTGGCTTTGGGTATCGTCTGCGGTCTGGCATTGAGCTCGATGGATCAGTCGGCTTTCGGACAGGCACTCTTAAACATCGTTGTGACTGTGAAGTTTATTGTGGCGCAGTTCATCAGTTTCTGCGTTCCGCTCATCATCATCGGTTTTATTGCCCCGTCTATTACAAGACTCGGGAACAATGCTTCCCGGATGTTGATTGTTGCACTTATTCTGGCTTATGTTTCTTCTATCGGAGCTGCATTTTTTGCAACCGCAGCAGGATACGGTATTTTACCGCACTTGAATATTAACCCGGATGTAGACGGACTAAAGGAGCTGCCCGAGGTTGTTTTTGAGCTTACCATCCCGCAGATTATGCCTGTTATGTCGGCTCTCTTCTTCTCGGTTTTAGTAGGTCTTTCCGCAGCATGGAATAAGTCCAAATTAATTACCGGCGTTTTAGAAGAGTTCCAGCAAATCGTTCTTTCCATTGTAACTCGCTTTGTTATTCCTGCTCTTCCGATTCTTATCGGAACAACCTTCTGTACACTTGCTTATGAAGGAACCATTACAAAGCAGCTTCCGATTTTCCTGATTATCATCATCATCGTTATGGTTGGTCACTATATTTGGATGACTTTGCTTTACAGTCTTGCGGGAATATACTCCGGAAAGAATCCGATGAATATCATAAAGAACTATCCGCCTGCTTATATGACAGCGGTAGGAACGATGTCTTCTGCAGCAACCCTTTCGGTGGCGCTGGAATGTGCAAAAAAGTCTGTACCGACACTCCGTAACGATATGGTTGACTTCGGTATTCCTCTTTTTGCAAATATCCATCTTTGTGGTTCCGTTATGACGGAAACCTTCTTTGTTATGGCTGTATCCAAGATGCTCTATGGAGAGTTTCCTTCTATCGAGAAGATGATTCTGTTCTGCCTGCTCTTAGGTGTATTTGCAATCGGAGCCCCGGGTGTTCCGGGCGGAACCGTTATGGCATCTTTGGGACTTATTACCGGTGTGCTTGGCTTTGACGGTACAGGAACAGCTTTAATGCTTACCATCTTTGCTTTGCAGGATTCCTTCGGAACAGCCTGCAATGTAACAGGAGACGGCGCGTTGACTCTGATTCTTACCGGCTATGCGGAAAAGCACGGTATTCAAGAGCAAAAGTTGGATGCGGTACTATAGGCTTGGATGTATTTCTAAGACGGAAATCATTTTCTGCAGTCGAAAATATCGGAGGTCGAAACGGTCTCCGGTTCACAAAAGTTAGCACCTTTAAGCGTAGTGGAATGTTATCCGCTACGCTTTTTTAGTTACATAGTTCATGTTTTTTCTTATAGTTCATGTTTTATTATATAAGGAGAGCTGTCTTGCTCTTTGGAAATGTTATTTCGAAACGATATTGTAATACAGTGAAACGTACACAGTGTAATAAGGTGAAAACCACACATTGTGCTATCGCGAAATGCACACAATCTTGTTTCTTCTTATCTTTTATGCTACACTCTGTTAGTTAATGAAGCGGGAGCAGGAGTGAATTCAATTTAAACGAAAAGAATAGACAATTCCAAGCTTTCCTGCTTTTCCATCAGTGTGTTCGAGACCTTCCACACTTAAAACAAAACTAAAGGAGAAAAAATGCATTTTCAAGACAAAAGAACAAAGATGATGACGGAGGCTGCGCTTATAGCGGCTGTGTATGTGGCGCTTGTACTTCTGTTTAAGCCCATCAGTTTCGGGGCAATCCAGTTCCGTATTGCGGAAGCCCTTTGTATCCTTCCTTTTTTCAGCTTGTCCGCGGTTCCGGGAATCGCACTTGGTTGCTTACTGGGGAACTTTTTTTCGGGGGCGGCAATGCCGGATGTAGTTTTCGGAACTTTTGCAACCTTGATTGCGGCGATTGGCAGTTATCAGTTGAGAAATGTAAGCAAATGGCTTGTCTGTGTTCCGCCGATTCTGGCAAATGCCATCATTATCCCATTTGTCTTACAGTATGCTTACGGCGTAACGGATGCATACTATTTCTTATTTGCGACGGTAGGAGCCGGAGAAATTTTAGCTGTAGGCGTTTTGGGCAATATTTTGCTTTTGGCTTTAGAAAGTCGGAAAGACAGCATTTTCCGGCAGAACGTAGCGTAGAACCATTTTACGGAGAACGCGATGTTCAAGGCGGTGTTCTGTAGTAAGGATTTAGGATAACAGGAGTTTTAGGAGGATTTATGTACGATATTCATTTTGATCATCCTGTGTGGGTGCATTTTATCGGTATAGGAGGGATATCCATGAGCGGGCTTGCGGAAATTCTGCATGACCGAGGCTTTAAGGTGTCCGGATCCGACATGAAGGCCTCCCCCTTAACAGAGCACTTGGAGTCTCTCGGTATTTCCGTTCAGTTTCCGCAAAAAAGCGAAAATATAGTTCCGGGGATTGAACTTTGTGTTTATACTGCAGCTATTTCGGAGGATAATCCGGAGTTTCAGGAAGTAAAAAGACAGAACATTCCTATGATGAGCCGTGCAGAGCTTCTTGGCAGAATCATGAAGAACTATAAAGAGGCCATTAATGTTTCGGGTACGCACGGAAAAACGACGACGACCTCTATGATTGGTGAGATTCTGATGGAAGCGCAGATGGATCCGACCATTACCGTGGGCGGTATGATGAAGGATATCGGCGGAAACTTAAGAGTAGGAAAATCTGATGTTTTCCTAGCGGAAGCCTGCGAATATACCAATTCTTTTTTGTCTTTTTTTCCTACCATTGAAGTGGTGCTGAACGTTGAAGAAGACCATCTGGATTTCTTTAAGGATATCAATGATATTCGTGCGTCCTTTAGAAAGTTCATTGAAAAGCTTCCGGAGAATGGAATCTTGATTTTTAATAAGGATATTCCGCATGCCGAGTTTTTCCTGGAGAATCTGCCCGGACGAAAGATTATTACCTTTGGACATCATGATGCGGATTATACGGCCAATTTCATTTCCTATGACCACTTTGCTCGTCCAAGTTTTACTCTTTTTGAAAATGGAGAAGATAGAGGCCTGGTGACTTTGGGGGTAACAGGAGAGCATAATATCTATAATTCCCTTTCCGCTATTGCGGTTGCAAGAGCCATCGGAATTCCTTTTGAGACAATTAAGAAGGGACTTATGGAGTTTTCGGGTACAGACCGACGTTTTCAGTTAAAGGGAGAGGTCAACGGTTTTACCATTATTGATGACTATGCCCACCACCCGCAGGAGATTGCGGCGACTATTGCTACCGCAAAAAAATATCCTCATAAAAAGCTCTGGGTAGCCTTTCAACCTCATACATACTCTCGTACGTTAGCTCTAATGGATGATTTTGCCGGGGCTTTATCACAGGCGGATGAAATTATCCTGGCGGATATTTATGCGGCAAGAGAAAAGAATACCGTAGGAGTGACTTCGGATGATCTTCGGAAACTGATGCTTTCACAGAATACAAATGTATATTATATTCCGGACTTTCCTTCTATAGAGGAGTTCATTCTTTCCCACTTGCAAGAGGGAGATCTCCTCATTACTATGGGGGCAGGCGATATTGTGGAAGTAGGAGAACATTTATTACAGATTCCAGGTGCAAAAAAAGAATAGGCAGTGCTGTATATTGTACTGAAATGATGCTGTTGGCAGCCATGTGCTGTCAGCAGCTTTTTTTATTCTGAATGTGTATCGCTTGCGCAGTATACTATTTTTATTTACAACGAGTATTGTACTAAAAGCATACGCAATCTTGTTTCGTCTAAGCTCTATCTGCATAGTTCTAATGGGAGGAATTGCAGTTTGAAACAGCTTACTTAACGGATAAAAAAGTTTAAAGCGGATTAATGATAAGAGTAAAAAATAAAAGTCGAAAAAAATAATTTTTATATTGTTGTATATTTTGGAAATCCACCTATGAAATGTGGATAAATCAAAGATTCCACAGGCTTCATTATTGTGAAAACCCCTGTAAATACGGGACTTCATATTATTTTGAAAAAGAAACCCACATTATCCACATCGTTGTGGATAAGTTCTGTGGATAAACTTGTGGAGCAGTACCATTGAAGAGTTTTTTTGCCTGTGCTATGATGCTGAACGAGCAAATTCCTAGAGGGAGTTTACAGGGAAAGGGAAGGCATGGACATACAGTTTAAGGAGGGCATACAGGCAGAAATTACCTGTGTTCCCAATGCATTTATTGATGAGCTTTTAGCGGAAGCCAATGGAGATTACGTACGCGTATATCTTTATCTGCTTCGCCATTGTAAAGAGAATATGAAGGTTCATTCCGTTGCTGATTCCCTGAATCTGACCGACCGTGATATCACAAGGGCCATTTCTTATTGGGAAAAGAAAGGAATCTTCAAGGAAGGAACTGCAGGAGTAGTAGAGGAAGAAATCAGGAATGAGGAGGCAGCCAGACTGTCTGAAGCAAACTTGGAAATGAAGAGGGAACAGAATCTGATGAAGGCTTCTTTTTTTAGTGCCAAAAATCAAGATGACATCCTTCTTTCCGGGGAAAAGAAGCGGGAAATTGATGAAGAGGAGTTTGAGGGTATCCTCTTTGTGGCAAAGCATTTATTGCCCGGCGGGGTAACGCGCAGCCATGTGCAGAAGTTTGAGTATATGGTGGAGTACCTGGCCATGGATTCAGAATTGATAGAGTTTTTATTGGATTATTGTGCCAGCATACAAAAGACCAGTCCTCGTTATATAGAGAGAGTGGCTTTGGACTGGAGCGAGCAAGGCATCACTACAGTGAAACAGGCACAGGAGTTGATTAAGGATTTTGAATTAACGAAGGGCATGAAGAGGCAGAAGGCAGGTCAGGGAAAGCAAGGAACAGATGCGGAGAAAAAGACAAATCGTTTCCTTAATTTTACGCAGGGCGAAGTAGATTACGATTCCTTGGCAAAGCAGAAGGCATTAAAAATTTTGCAACAGGGAGGCAATAAAGAATGGCATTAAGTGCAGTTCAATTCCATGAGATTCAGGAGATTCTTTCCGACAGGAGATTTTCCGCGGAAAGGGAAGCTCTGGAAAAGGAAAAAGAAGTGTTGGATAATGTACCCGGCTATGCCGCTTTGGACGAAGAGCTACGCAGACTTTCTCTTTCAGCTATTGTAAAGGCGCAGGAGGGAGACTCCAAGAGCCATTGCGGCGCTTCGTCCATCTATTCGTAAGATTCGGGACAGGAAAGAAGAAGCTTTGAAAAGGATGGGGTACGCTCTTTTTGATTTGGAGCCGCACTATACCTGTTCTCTTTGTAAAGATACCGGAGTATATGAGGGTAGAAAGTGCCAGTGCTTCATGAAGCTTCAGGGAGAGCTTCTTTATAAACAATCCAAGATGGGGGAAATCTTGGAGAGGGAGAATTTTTCCCGCTTTCAGCTGGAGCGCTTTGATAACTTGGAACGTCTGAGTCAAACGGGAAATAAAACGGTGCGGGAGTATATGAAAGAAATTCGAGATTATTTCTATGCTTATGCAACGAATTATCCGGAGAATAAGGGGAACTTCATTTTCACGGGAGGAACGGGGACAGGAAAAACCTTTTTTCTTCACTGCATTGCGAAAGCTCTTTTGGAGAGGGGGGTAAGCGTGCTGTATTTTACTGCAGACGGTTTATTCCAGTATTTTTCCAAGCTGATGCGTGAGGGAATGGAGGACGAGTATATTACGGAGGCCGATGTTTTGCTTCTGGATGATTTGGGAACGGAATTCTCCAATTCTTTTACAGCTTCCCGTTTTTTCAATTTATTAAATCAGCGGATTTTATCCAGAAAGACCATGATTATTTCTACCAATCTGAACTTCAAGGATCTGCGTGAACTTTATTCTGACAGAGTGGTTTCCCGTATGATGTCGGATTATGAAATTATTCCTTTATACGGAAGAGACCAGAGGCTCGGTTAAAAAGAAAGTTTCTTTAAAAGAGAAAAGAGAATAGACATTTGCAGGTATTTCTTGTATTTTTAGAGGGTACTAGCCCGATTCGAGATTTTTAAGAAAAAGGACATAGTAATAATTCTTCAGCTGTATAGTGTTTAGTTGCCTGTTTATTTAGGGAGGGAAAATCATGTCGGATTCCAGAACTTCACAGTTTATTGAGCGTATTCCTGTAGGACCTTTGGCTCTTATGCCTTTAAAGTCCATTGAACCGCTTGGAAAGAAGGTCAATGAATATCTTGTGTCATGGAGAACCAAGAGAGAAAGTGAGCACAAGGAGACCATTGCGTTCTCCGGCTATCAGAAATCGGATTTTATTGTTCCTACAAGAATTTCCCGCTTTGGAACGGGAGAAGCAAAGGGGGAGATTTTAGAGACTGTTCGCGGTGTAGACATTTACTTTATGGTAGATGTGATGAATTATTCCATGACTTATTCCATCTTTGGAAATATAAACCACATGTCTCCGGATGACCACTATGCAGATTTAAAGAGGCTTATTGCGGCTACGACCGGAAAAGCGAAGCGAATCAATGTCATTATGCCGTTTATGTATGAATCAAGACAGCATAAGCGTTCCGGAAGAGAGTCTTTGGATTGCGCTATTATGTTACAGGAGTTGCATGAGATGGGCGTGGAGAATTTCCTGACCTTTGATGCACATGACCCAAGAGTGATGAATGCCATTCCCAGAGATTCGTTTGATAATGTTTCTTGTACGTATCAGTTTGTCAAGGCACTTCTTCTGAATGTGCGGGATTTGGATATAGATAAGGATCATATGATGATAATTTCTCCTGATGAGGGAGGTATGAACCGTGCCATTTACTTTGCGAACGTCCTTGGTATAGATATGGGTATGTTCTATAAGAGAAGAGATTATACGCAGGTTGTAAATGGTAGGAAATCCGATTGTTGCCCATGAATTCCTGGGTTCCGATGTAGAGGGCAAGGATGTTATCATTATTGATGATATGATTTCTTCCGGAGAGTCTCTGATTGATACGGCAAAGGCATTGAAGGACAGAAAAGCAAAGAGGGTTTATGCATGCTGCACTTTCGGTCTCTTCACAAACGGCTTAAATAAGTTCGATGAGGCTTATGCAGCGGGAATTTTATCGGGCGTTTTAACCACAAACCTGATTTATCAGCCGGAAGAGCTTTTGAAGAGAGAGTGGTATATCAATGTAGATATGTCAAAGTACATTGCGCTTCTGATTGACAATATGAACCATGATATTTCTATTTCTTCCATACTGGATCCGGTAGGAAGAATCAATGCACGTGTGGCGGAGTATAAGAAGCACAGAGCTTCGGAAACAGAGCAGTTTACGATAGAACTTGATGATATGTAAAATGAAAAAGAACAGTCAGATTGCATTTTTATCGGCATATAGTTTTTTTCTTTCTATTTTAGTTATATTTGTGCACAGTACTCATTTTACTGTGCCTGAATTACAGGCTGTCCGAAAGACGGCCTTTTTTGATAGTTCCAATTTATTGAAACTGGAGTTTTATCTTTTCTGAATTTTTAGGACAGGTGGCGGTTCCGGGATTCTTCTTCCTGAGTGGCTTTTTGTTTTATCGGAATTTAAACAGTATGAAAGACTGGGGAAGGAAACTCAAAGAGCGAATGAAGAGTTATCTAATTCCCTACCTCCTATGGAATACGGGAATGACCCTACTGTATATGTTTTTTCAAAAGGCGGAATACAATCCGGAGAATCTTTTTCAAGGCATTCTTTTTTATCGCTTTAATCCGGTCTTTTGGTATTTTTATCAGCTTCTTCTTTTGACTTTCTGCTTCCCTTTCATTGCAGTTTCAACACTTTTGGGAAGGGGGAAGAAAAAAGCAGGGAAGAATAGCCTTTATTTTTTTCCCTTTTCTGTTTTTAATCTTAGTGTATTTTTCGATTGGATATTCCTTATTTAAATGAAGATGCGGGGTTTTACTACAGTTTTGGAGCGGCATTTTCCATTTTTCTCAATGAAGAAGGTGAAAGCAATATATTTCTCCGAGAGAGAAGAACAAGGAATACATATCTAAAGCGCTTCATACTACCTTGCCTGCTTTTTCTGCTTTTTCTTTGTTTTGCTACGGCTATGTTCTTTTTTGGAGAAAAATATAGCTTTTTCTTTTTATCCTTAACGGTTCTTTATCGACTTAGTATGGCTATGTTCTTCTTTTTGTATTTTTTTGGGCTAAAGAGGAGACAAACCGGCCTTATTGTGTAAAGGAAATAGGGGCTTGGCTTACTTTTTTGAAGCTTTACAGGAGATGAATTTCTATATTTATGCAGTACATTATCTTTTTCTTCGACTTTGGTTCATCTTGCAGAGTACTTTGCAGGGGCTTCTACAGAACGTGCTTCCTCTATCATTTTATGATGGAGTATCCAATGGACTGAAAGCTTTCTTTTATCTCTTGAGTCCTGTCTATTGCCTTGCTTTGGCCTATTTTACGGGTGTGCTGATAAAGAGGATCTCTCCGAACTTATGGAAAACAATAAATGGAGGAAGAGGATAAAATCCCCTTCCTCCATTTATTATTAATGGACCTTAGCCGAAATCAGGGCTGACATTTGAAAACTGTTCGCTCTGATTCTGAATGAACATGGTTTCTACAAATCATTTTATGAGTGAATCAGATTTACTTCTTCATTTTGTCTGAACTTTCTTTTTAAGCGATAGATGGTTCGATATACTACCGGTAAGAACAGTACGGCAATAGTAATTGCAGCTTCTATACCGATGTAGCTGATATTATAGGCAAAGGAATACCACACAGGACTCATGCCCTCCGGTGCATAAGCTGCGAAGAAAAGCAGACCGGATAAGAAGGCAAAGATAAAACGGGCAAGGCAGGCGGCAAGGTAGCCGATGTATAAGCCGTTCTTTTTGCTGCTGAAAAACCCGGAGATACCCAGTGCGGAAAAGGCGAAAATATAATCGACAACAAATTGTGCGGGACTATAGAATTCCGGCTTTAAAAAGAAACTGATTAGGCCGTAAGCAAAGCCTGAAAGCAAGCCATAGCCGGTTCCGAAGAAGAAGCCCGGCAGGGTGGCAAAGAGCATGGAACAGGCAGTCACGGAGCCTCCCATAGGTAAGGAAAACAATTTTACCATTCCCAGTACCATAGACAGAGCGATACATACGCCTGAAAATGCTAATTTTTCTGTACTTTTTCTCATAAAAAAACCTCCTGTACGCCAAAACGGCATGGAGGGGCAAATCGTATAGCTTCCCTACGCCGGCATTATCCGGGTCAGGTTAAAGGGTCGGTTTTCACCTCTCAGCATACAGCGCCCCTAGCGACCTATTTATAGTATAGCGAAAGACCTTTTTCGTCAATATTCTTCTTAAGACTGACCCGTTTTTCTAAAGACTGATCTATTTTTTTATCCCCAAATCACGAAAATTCTTCTAAATGCATATGATAAAAAAATTACATATTAAAAAAAGTAAAATATTCTGTCGATGAAATAAGTATATGGTGTCAGCACTGTGAGCCAAATCTATAAATATAGTTAAAAAAAGATTCTGAAAGGAGGAAAAAGAATGTTTAGAAAAACATGTGCTCTTGCCCTGTCTACACTGATGCTATTATCTGTATTTTTCGACAGGAAGTACTTACAAGAGCAATGGGAAAAAGGCAGAGAGGAAGAGAATACAATTGTAGAATCGGAAGAGGAGCAAGAACTTCCTTTTTATGGGAAAAAAAGACGGTAGACGGAATTCTTGTCAGTGTAAAAAGCAGATGCAGGGGTATTTCCCCAAAAACGCTAAATTGCAAAGTGAAAAAAACTCAGTCAAAAAAAGCGGATAAGAAAAAGGTGGAGGAAAAGGTCGAGGAAAAGCTGAAAGAAGAAGATGCAGAGCTTCTGGAAAGCTTTTATTTTTGATATTTCGGTTCTGGACGCAGAGGGAGAAGAACTACAACCCGATAATGAAAAAAAGGGGATGTCAAGGTCAGCTTTCGAAAGATTGAATATTCTTGCAAAAGGCAAGGAACTCGCCGTATTCCACTTGGATGAGCCGGATGCGGAAGCGGAGAAATTAGGTGAAGTAGAAGTTAAGGAAGAGGAAAAAGTCGGTAGAGCTTAAAGCAGAGCACTTTTTCCTTATTCGTAGTCAGCTTGATTGACAGAAATAATGGACAGATGGAAACCGGATCTCTTGGATTGGAAGAAGGAGAAGAAGGGGATTTAAACGATTTTGTGCATAAAGGCGATCGTTTTATAGGGATTTTGGAAGCAAGCTCGGATCCTATAGGAATTGTAGAGCTCATTATAGAGCCTACATATAATAATCTTCATGTAAAAGCATTAAAAGAAGGAAAGACCACAATCACAGTTAAGAATAAAGTTTGGGAAAATGGATCTGATGTTATTAAAGAAAGAAAATACGAAATTATCGTTCACAAGCCGGTTCAGGAAGGGCGCCTTGGTAAAAACATGAAGTATCGTATTTCCGGTGAAGGAAATAATATGACGCTGTTCATAAGTGGATATGGAGAAGGAGATTATAGAGAAAAAGCGCCTTGGCTTCCATATAAAAACAGGATTAAAAGGCTTGTTATAGAGGAAGGAATAGAAAACTTGGGAATTTCAGATTCAGCTTTTATGGGTATGAAAAATCTGGAATCCGTAATACTGCCTTCTACTTTACGGGAAATTCCGGAGTTTACATTTGCTTATTGTAATAATTTAGGCGATTTGACTATTCCTGCTTCCGTGGAGACAATTGGGAGTAAGGCATTTTATAAAGAAGGATCTGATGCAAGACACAATACGATTATTAATCATTCTTCCGTTTATTTGCTAGAGCAGGGAATGAAACTCCATTATAATGATGATTTTACAACGGTAAAGCAAAATGCAAAGAAAAAGACCGAAGAAAAATATCTCGATATAACGATAGAGAGTTTCCGTCTCTATCAGGTTCCGAGTCTCCATAAGAGCTTTTTAGAACTGAAGATGTCCGGAAATTCTGATACTAGGCTCTCAGATTATTATTTATTTAAAACAGAGGATCCAAATAAGCAGGTAAGTCGGTCCGATTTTATGGTAAGTCAGTACGAGTTTAAGCCGGGTTTGAAGGTTAACGGATGGAGAAAGTACAAGGGAAATCATAATTGGAAAGCTTATTATTACGCAGATGTTTCTGAGGAAAACTGGCAAGAAGGGCATAGTTATTATTGCTATATCCTCTTGCGACAAGGCGAGGATGGTGGAGTTCCTCAGGATGTTGATATCTTTAAGACGAAGATTACAGTAGGAGCAGGAACAAAACTGCCCATGCAGGATGGCGACTTGACATGGACGGTAGAAAAGCTTGGTACATCCACTCCACAACTTGCAAAGTACAAGCTGAGTATAGGTGGAAATGGAGCAATTCGGGATTGCACCTTGGAAAATGGTCCAAGAGCATGGAATAAATTATTGTATGCAATGAGAATGGAAAATAAAATTATACAGCTGGACTTACAAAATGGCATTACGAAGATTGGATCTGATGCTTTTAGCAGCTTGGAGGATATTGAAAGTGAAGTTACTGCTATAGAGGGAAACGTAAAGATTCCTGAGTCAGTATCGGAAATTGGTACAGCTGCATTTTTAGGACTGGATATCCGAGGGGAACTGCAATTTACGCCAAATCTGAAGAAAATAGGAAGATCTGCATTTTTCGGTATAAAGCATGAGGGAGAACTCAATCTTCCGGAAGGGTTGGAAGTGATTGAGGAAGAGGCTTTCCGAGGTTACAATGTTCGAAATGTCATCATTCCGTCTACAGTAAAGCATATAGGAACGGCTGCCTTCTATAAGGATGAGATTGGACTGAACGGATTCAATACAATCGTAAATCACTCAGCAGTGAAATTAAGCAATCGTCACGCCAATCCTCAATATACCCACTTTGAATTGGATGATTCTGCAGAAGAAAGCACTGTATGGACCGGAAGAAGCCGTGGCAGAAGTTATGGCGGTTCCGTCGGAGGTTTCGGTGGTGGAGAAAAAGTTTCTGTGGCAGGAGGAAATTCTTCACAAAAGATAAATTGGAAAAAGGATTCCAAAGGCTGGTGGATACAGAACGAAGATGGCTCTTATCCAAAGAACGAGTGGAAACTGATTAATAAGAGCTGGTATTTCTTTAATAAAGAGGGCTATATGTCTACAGGCTGGATTTTCCGAAATAATACTTGGTACTATCTGGAAGGCGGTGAGAATGAGAACAGCGGAAAGATGAGTACGGGATGGAAATTACTGAACGGAACTTGGTACTATCTTAGTCCGGAAGAGGGTGCCAACAACGGTAAGATGCTGACCGGCTGGCAGCTGATCAACGGAAGATGGTATTATTTGAGTACCGAGGAGGGGGATCAATAACGGTAAGATGCTGACCGGTTGGAGACTGATCAATGGAAAATGGTATTACTTCAGTACAGAAGCGGGGATTAATAACGGTAAAATGCTCTTCAATACGGTAGTAGACGGTTATACTTTGAAAGAAGACGGTTCCTGGGATACTCAAAAAAAGAAAGCGGGATAAAGAGAAGAGCGTTGCCGCAGTATTGGGATGTGGCACGAATTGTATGAAAAAAAGAGGCTTCCATAAAGTGGAAAGCCTCTTTTTTTTCAGCACATTCTTATTTTTTAATCAATATCTGTCACGGTGGGGGAGAGAAGCTCTACCGTATCCAAGCCCTCATCCAAAGTAATGACACCGCTTGCGTTTACGGACCACTTATTTCCGTCTGCATCTCTATACTTCGTCTTGGACTTCATTACCCTACCGGCTTCGTTGATTACATAGCTTCTGTTCTGTCCGGGAAGAGTAATCTTCTGATAGTGAGAGCCCTTATCCGCCTTTTGCAAGCGGCCGTTAAAGTAGACATAGTCTTGCTTGATGCCTGTTGCACCCTTTCCGCTATTATCAAAAAAACAAGTGATATTTTCTCCGTCTCCATCGACTAAATTCATCTTTCCTGTCTTTACGGAGCTGTCGGCCTTATTCTTTCCGCAGTAATAATATGCTTCCGGAGCATTTGCGGCAGTTTTGCCTTTTTGAATGCCATATACCGGATTACCCTTTTCATTGAAGAGATACCGTTTGTCTCCGACACGCTGTACTTCATAGACTCCATTGTTTCCTGCAGCAGGATGGCCGTTGTTTTTGAGATAGAACCATTCCACGTTGCCTGTTGCAAGATTGCCGTCCCCTTCCGGACCGACTGTTGCGTACCAAGTTCCGGAAAGACGCTGTCCCATCTTGAACTTTCCTTCAGTTTTTTCGGCGAAATAGCTGTAGCCGGAAATTTCCGGACTTCCATCTGCTGTTTTTGCCCATCCGGTTACCATGATTCCGTTTTCATCAAAACCATAGGATGCATCATCAATGGTTTTTACGGTAACACGACCGTCCTTGGCATATAATTTCTCTCCGGTACTTTGGTTGAAATAGAACCAGTAATTGTTGTTGGAACTCTTCCTGCCTTCCTCGGCAGTTACTCCCTCGGGGAGGGGAAGGAGCTTCCATCCGCTGAGCATCTTTCCGGAGGAGGGATCACAGTAGTAGCGATCCTCCTGTACCCAGCCGGTTTGCATCAACCCGTTTCCGTCAAAATAATAGTAGCTGTCTCCGATTTTTTGCCAGCCGTCCTGTCTTAAGCTTCCATTTGCGGTAGCGTAGTACCATTCGGTCTTTCCGTTTTGCGTAATCTTAATCCAAGTATTGGTAGCCACTGAACCATTATCATTTTGATAAACCTGTTGACCCTGCTCATTTGTACTCCAGCCCGCAGCAAATGCTGCGCCGGAAAATAAGGCTGTGGCGCTTAGGCTTAATAAAAAAACTTTGAATCCCCTATACATTTCTTCCTCCATAAGCTTTACTGGTGTTTTATCTTGATAAAAGAGGGAAAGAGTTTCTCTCTTTTTAAAAAATTGCTTTTACACATAAGAAAATGGCTTTAAAAGAAAAGCCACCTCTCCCTTTAAACTCTTATCAGTAATACTATCCTCTCTTATAAAGAAATACAATAAAGTTTTTCTGACAAAGAGTGCCAAATGCCTTACGATTCGGCTTTTTCCCACCTGGCCGCACAACCGCAGGGAAGCACCAGACCGTTTTCCGATACGGGGAGCCCGATTTCATCGGAAGAAACCTTTCCGTTTCTGCCCTTTCCGATGAGCTCTTCCAGCATATACTGCATAACTCCTGCCTGCAGGCCGGTTGTGTAGGAGTTTAAAAGGAAGAAGAGAGCATCCTTTTTCAGAATTTTCTCACTAAGCTTTAGGAAGGGATAGATGCTGTCTTCAATTTTCCAGATTTCCCCCTTCGGTCCCCTACCATAAGAAGGGGGATCCATGATGATGCCGTCATAAAGATTGCCTCTTCGGATTTCTCTTTCGACAAACTTCACACAGTCGTCCACAAGATAACGAATGGGAGAGTCGGCAAGTCCGGAGCCTTCCGCATTTTCTTTTGCCCAAGAAACCATGCCCTTCGATGCGTCCACATGGGTAAGCTCTGCGCCGGCTTTTGCTGCGGCAAGGGTTGCCCCTCCGGTATAGGCAAAGAGATTTAAAACTTTAATCGGTGTTTTGTCTCCGCTCTTTTCTCTTCTTTCCTTTTCTTTCTTAATGAGGCGGTAAAACCATTCCCAGTTTACAGCCTGCTCCGGGAATATACCGGTGTGCTTAAAGGCAAAGGGCTTTAGATGAAAGTTCAGACTGTCTTCTCCGTTTTCCCCTAAGGGATAGGAAATCTGCCACTGCTTCGGAAGGGAGAAAAACTCCCAGTCTCCACCGCCTGCCTTGGAGCGGTGATAATGGCCGTTCAGCTTCTTCCAGAAGGGATTTTTCTTTTCGCTCTGCCAGATGACCTGAGGATCCGGACGGCAAAGGATATACTTTCCCCACCTCTCGAGTTTTTCGCCCTTCGAGCAGTCAATGACCTCATAGTCTTTCCAGTTTTTTGCAACGAACATGAAAGCCCTCCCAATCGTAAAAAAACACCCGCTTTTCGGGTGCTTTTAAAAACTTTATTGCTGGTTTATCCTAGCATTTTTGCTAGAGAAAAACAAGTTATTTTAAGGCTTCTCATAAAAATTTCTCCAGGGCTCTTCATCCCTGTCTTCCACTTGAAAATGCAATTCTTCTCCACCTTCCGGGTCAGGAAAGGAGAGGGTATAGCAATGTAGAGCTACATTTCCCTTTTGACGGGAACCGTATTTTCCGTCTCCGAAGAGGGGAAAGCCGTGGGCTGAGAACTGTGCACGAATCTGGTGAAAACGTCCGGTTTCGAGCTCGACATCTACAAGGGCAAGACCGTCTTTCTCTTGTAGTACTTGATAATGGAGGACAGCCTCTTTTACCCCCCTGCGGAGTTTTTTGACAGGAAACATCTTCTGCTTTTTTGCATCTTTATAAAGATAATCGGTGAAACGGCCTCTTTTCGGAAGCCGCTTAGCTTTGGAAGAGCCTCTATCCATTGTGTTGTTTGTTCTGACGGACAGAGTTTCATCCTCTTCTTTGGAGGTATTGCAAGTGCTTTCGACAATAATATGATATTTCTTTTTAATCTTGCCCTCTTGAAGTGCTTCGGAAAGCTTTTTTGCACTAATCGGATTTTTTGCATAAAGAAGAAGTCCGCTTGCGACCTTGTCAAGGCGATGAATGGGAAAGAATCCGTCTCCCATTGCATGTTCTGAATCCATGCCTACCGGTTTATTCACTAGAGCGAAGTCCTTGTTTTCCGAAATAATATAATTTTTAGCTGTATAATCCATATTTTTTCCTTCATACGTCTTGCGATGGAGCACCCGTTTTACTGTTTTACCATGCACACGACTTTTCTAATATATGGATGACAATATGCAGTAAAGGAATTCTTGTCAAGCGAATAGAAGCATTATTCCATCTTATTCTTTAAGAACGACTATCCTTTATAATGGCAATGCTTTGATCTTCTCCGATTGGCATTTTATACAGGGTTCTGCCTATTTCTTTTTCGTAATCCTCTATAGCGTCCTTTACTCCCGGTAAGCCGATATTGTAATAGTCATGAATCAGGATTACACTTCCCTCGACCATTTTGGGATAAAAGAACCGTAGTCCCTCCAGTATCGGAACATACAAATCGAAGTCCAAGTGTACGAAACAAAATCGGTCATCAACATCTGCTGCAGTCTCCGGAAAGAATCCTTTTTTTATAATGATATTCTTTGGATGCTCCATTTTTTCCATAACCACATCCAATGATGTATCCGAGAATTCATTGTCATTTAAAACCGAATTTATAATTATTGGATTCATATTCAACATCCCTATGGTCAAAGCCTTCGAAGGTATCAAATAAATATAGCTTGGAATCCGGAAAAACCTTATTGATGTATTTGGCGAAATCTCCCCTGAATACACCCCCTTCCGCTACGGAAAGCTTCGTGTTCTTATATGCTTTCGCATAAGAATACAGCCAGGTATTTCGAACATCGGAAACTGTGTCCAGCGGGATATCCACTCGGATGCGATCTTCTGAAACGCCATTATCCGTCAGAATTTTTTTGATATCTTTCCAAAAATCGAGAAGCAATATAAATTCGATCAAATTCCATGTCTGAAAGACTTTCCGCTCCTCCATAGCAGGGTAGACCGTCGGCGATTACATGTCCCTTTTTGTCCGGATCTCCATCCAAAAACCCGATTACCTGAACCTCATCTTTTATGTTCTTGTAAACCTGCCTTCCTGAAAGACCCGCTCCATAAATTAGCGCCTTCATATGAGTTCCTCCTTTTCGTACTTATCCATCATTGTTGATAAGAAATATTTTTTTTGATTTTTGAATTTTGTGGATTTGAATTCAATATGCATCGGAAACCTCAGTTTTTATTCTTAAAGATCATCGCGTTTGAAGTGTGAGGCATTTCGTTTCCCTTTATTTTCCTTTTCGTCTTCTAAAAAAATGGAATCATGAATAAAAAGATAATAATTTATCTGACACGAGTTATTCTCGACACAAATTATAATTTTTAATTAGTGCAAAGTGTACGCATTATACAATGAATTAATTTGTTTTATATTCCGTCTCCTGTTCTCCGTTTATTTCTTTTCAAGCTTCACCCTTTGCTTCATAATTATCCGTTTAAGACTGGCAAAATAGGACTTTATTTTGCTAGAATAGGAAAAGAGAATGACTGAGAAAAAGCTCTAGCTTGATTTCGTTTGTAAAGGAGAAAAATATGCTATGGGAAAAGTGTAAAGAGATAGAATCCGATATTGTGGAGATGCGAAGGGAGCTGCATCAGATTCCGGAATTGGGATTCCATCTACCGAAGACACGCGCTTATGTAATCCGAAAATTGGAAGAAATAGGAGTCCCATACATACTTTCGGAAAAGGACAGCAGTATTGTAGCAACGATGAAATGTGCCCGTCCGGGAAAAACGCTTGCTTTTCGAGCGGATATGGATGCTCTTCCTATCCAAGAAGAAACCGGTCTTTCTTTTGCTTCGCTGCATAATTCTTGTATGCATGCCTGCGGACATGACGCCCATACAGCCATGCTTTTAGCTGCCTTGCAGATACTTTACCCTCATAAAGAGGAGCTCTCCGGAGAAATTCGTTTTCTTTTTCAAACGGCGGAAGAGCTTGCGAAGGGGGCGGCTATTCTGATAGAGGAAGGGGCATTAAAGGGGGTAGATGCCATTTTCGGGATGCATATCGGCAGTATTTTAGATAAAAGTATTCCAAGTGGAACGATGGCCTGTATTCCCGGAGCAGTAATGGCTTCCTATGATCGTTTTATTTTAGAAGTAAAGGGAAATGGCTGCCATGCTTCTACGCCTGAAAAGGGAGTAGATCCGATTAATATAGCAGCCCATATCATTCTTGCATTGCAGACTATCAATGCAAGAGAAATTGCCGGGACGGATGCGGCTGTTCTTACCATGGGACTGATAAGAGGAGGGGAATTATACAATGCCATTCCCTCCACGGTTCATATAGAGGGGACAACCCGTGCCTTTAAAGAAGAAGTAAGACAGAAGCTTGCTAAGCGTATCGGGGAAGTGGCAAAATGTACCGCAGAAGCCTTTGGGGGAACTGTGGACTATACCATGGACTGGGGAGCTCCGCCCCTTATTAACGACAAAGAAATGACCGAGTTTGCCAAAGATGCGATACAAGATATTTTTAAAGAAAAAATAGTGTTGTATAGAGATAGTCCCAGTATGATAGGAGAGGATTTCTCTCTCTATTTACGAGAAGTTCCCGGAGCGTTTCTTTTCTTAAGCTCCGCGAATCCGGAAAAGGGAACGGACAAACCGCATCATCATGCAAAATTTGATGTGGATGAGGATGTTCTTTGGAAAGGAAGTGCAAGTTTTGTGGCAATTGCGGAGAAATTTTTAGAGCGATAGGCTCTCTGCTATTTGCAAAAAATATATGATATAATACAAAGTCAAATATTTTTTTACTTTGAGCACTGACGGATAAAAAGGGAAGAACTGAAGATGAAAAACGGAGATATGTCGGTAAAAAAGAAGGCAAAAAGACCTGTATTGCAAGTCGAAAAGCTTGAACAACTTACATCGGAAAAGACGTGGCAAGCAGGGAAGAAACAAGAACAGCGAAAAAAGGAAGATGCACATAGAGAAGATACAAATAGAGACAATACGAATCGCAGTAGAAGTGAGATGAATCAAGCGGACTACCGTACAGAGGCTTGTTTGGAAAGTTTTGTATGTGTGCATTGCGGAAAGGAGATTCATCCGGAAGGCGCAGGTTCAAATCATCGAAATCACTGTCCCTATTGTCTTTACAGTCTTCATGTTGATGAGACGGCGGGAGACCGGAAAGCTGCCTGTCACGGGAAAATGGAACCCATCGCCGTTGTTTCCAGAGAAGATGGAGACTGGAGTATACTTCATCAATGTAAGCTTTGCGGGAAGTTAAATCTGAATCGGGCGTTGGCAGATGACAATCCGATTCTTCTTACCAGCCTTGCGGTGAAGCCTTTGGCATCGCCTCCCTTTCCCCTTGGATATTTGGAGCGGTATTTAAAAGAGTAAGTAAGAGTGATGGTAGGCATGTAGTGCTGAAGAAAAAAGATAGAAAGTGAAAACATGAAGAAGAATTTATTGGTGGCACAGTCAGGCGGTCCGACAGCGGTAATTAATGCAAGTCTTTCCGGAGTGATTAAGGAAGCTTTGGAACGGGAGGAAATTGGAAAAGTATATGGCGCAAAATATGGCGTAGAAGGTGTATTTCGAGAGGATTTCATAAATCTTAGGGATACTATTTTAGAGCAAAAGAGAAGTATCTTCCCGGTGGAAAGCATGGATATAGCCAACTTATCTCCGCTTGCGAGGGAAATTTGCCAAGAAGAAAGAGATGCGGAGATGACTCCGGACCGTATGCAATCTCTTGCATTTTTTTCTCGACTTGCCACAACCCCGGCCTCGGCTCTCGGGTCTTGTAGGAGAAAAATTACATAACCCGGAAAGAAGATTCCGGCGATTTTGATACGATTCTTCAAGTTTTTAAAAAATGGAATATAGGCTACTTTCTTTACATCGGCGGAAATGATTCCATGGATACTGCTTGGAAGCTTTCTCTTTATTTTCAAAATAAGGGGGAAGATATCCGTGTTATCGGGGTCCGAAGACCATCGACAATGATTTATACGGTATAGATCACTGCCCGGGCTATGCGTCTTCGATAAAATATATCAGCTCCTGCCTTTTGGAACTGGAACAGGAATGTATGGCTTACGATAAGAATTATGTCATGATTGTAGAAATGATGGGAAGAAATGCAGGTTGGCTTACAGCGGCAGCTGCACTTTCCGAAGAACGAGGCAGTATTCCTTACTTGATTTATGTGGAGGAAAATACATTTTCAAAAGAGAAGTTCTTGCAAGATGTAAATGAAATGCTGGAGAAACATCCCCAAATCATGGTGGCGGTTTCCGAAGGGGTAAAGGACGAAGAAGGTCGTTTTCTTTATTCTTATGAGAAAGAAGAAGGGGAAAAGGACGCCTTCGGTCATACTATAGCCGGAGGTACCGGAGCGGTATTGGAAGGCTTTTTGCAGGAGGCAGCCGATTCGGAAGAAGGAAAATACACTGTTATAAAAGGAAAGAACATTAAAACCCGTGCAATTGAGTTTAATTTACTGCAACGCTGTGCAAGCCACTGCCTTTCTAAGACGGACGTATTGGAGGCCTTTTCCTTAGGAAAGAAGGCGGTTGAACTTGCTCTTTCCGGAGAAAGCGGAAAAATGGTGAGTTTGGAGCGGGTAAATGGAATGAGAGGGGAATATAAGGTGAACTTTCTTTCCGTACCTTTGTCGTTCGTTGCCAACAAGGAGAAAAAACTGCCTAAAGAGTGGATTTCCGAAAATGGACATAGCTTGGAGGGAGAGTGCTTGGATTACCTTCGCCCTTTAATCCGGGGAGAGTGCAGTGCAGAGTATATAGACGGACTTCCGGCATACATCCGGCTGTTCTAAAGGCATACACAGAGGCAGATGGAAGGGGGGCTATCTCATATTGACTATGGGCGACAGTAAGAGTTGATTGATTATAGGAAAGGGGGATTTATGCCAAAAAAAACCAAGGCAGTTCATAGAGAAGACCAGAAAAACAGTGTGGGAAGGTTACTGTTTGTGGTATTTGCTGTCTTATTACAGATTTTTTGGTTTTACCTTGTGATTGTTCGCCTGACGGAGAATTATATTTTTATTGCGACAGGACTTCGGATTTTATCTGTACTGGCTATATTCTATATCATCGGGAAACGTACAAATGCCTCCATTAAACTGACTTGGGTAGTATTCATTATGGCGATGCCGATTCTGGGTTGGATTCTTTATGCTTTGGTCTACGGATCCAATTTTTCCCGCACGATGAAGAAACGCTTTGAAGTAGCGGACAGTATGCTTTTTCCTTACCTGGATGACAGTCACACTGCTTTGAACCATTTAAAAAAGGAGAATCCCCGTATCGGCAATCAGTTTTCCATGCTGGAGAATCTGGCGGGATTTCCTGTGTATAGAAATACGGAAGTGGTTTTTTATAAGGAAGCAAGCCTCGGATTTGAAGCACAGATGGAAGCACTTCGCGGAGCCCGAAAATTCATTTTCATGGAATACCATGCCATAGAGGACAGGGAGTCCTTTAGGGAGATAAAGTCGATTCTTTTGGAAAAGGCAAAGGAAGGCGTGGAAATCAGGCTTTTCTATGATGATGTTGGGTCAATTGGGTTCATCAATCCTCGCTTTTTAAGAGAATTGGAAGAAGGGGGAATCCGTTGCAGGATTTTCAATCCTATTGTTCCTGTTGTCAATCTGTTTATGAATAATCGAGACCATCGAAAAATTACGGTAGTGGATGGACAGATTGGTTTTACGGGAGGCTATAATCTTGCAGATGAATACTTCAATATCCGTTCTCCTTATGGATATTGGAAGGATACGGGAATCCGACTTCGCGGAGAAGGTGTGGGAACATTGACGCTGCTTTTTTTTTGGAAATGTGGCACGCTATGGATGACAGTCCGGTAAGGGGGCTCTATAACTACCTTCCAAGATATTGGGAGAAGTTCAGTGAGGAAGGTTATTGTGCACCGTATGGAGATACACCGATAGACGACCTTCCTCTTGGAGAAGATGTCTACTTAAATATGATTCACTCTGCAAAAGAGTCGGTTTTCATTACGACACCCTACTTGATTATTACGGATGAAATGAGTCGGGCACTTTGTAATGCGGCAAAATGCGGAGTGGATGTACGGATTGTCTTACCGGGAATTCCGGATAAGAAAATGATTTTTGCCGTGAGCCGTTCTTACTATGCCCAGCTTCTTCGGGCGGGGGTTCGTATCTATGAATATACCCCGGGCTTTATTCACTCGAAGCAGGTTCTTGTCGATCATCGATTGGCAGCAGTGGGAACCATTAACTTTGATTATCGCTCTTTGTACCATCATTTTGAAAATGGGGTGTTGATTTATGAAAGCCCTTGTATTGCTGATATCGCGGATGATTTTTATGAGGTTTTTCGAACTTCAACGGAAATTGCAGCGGATTGGGGCAGGAAAAGAAGTATTTTAAAGAGAGTTATGCAGGGATTTTTACGCTTTATTGCGCCTCTACTATAAAAAAGTACCTGAGTTTTTAGTAGAAGACGTGGAAAGACTAATCTTCCATTTTTTTCTTTGCTGTTTCATCATTAAATTATTCATAAAATTGAAAAAGAAATACGGATTATGCTATGTTAATATAGCTAAGAAAAAACAAATTATCGACAATATAGGGGGGAATCATGAAAATATGTCCTAATTGCGGTCAGGAAGCACAGGAACAGGATTTGTTCTGTACGAATTGCGGGGAAAAGCTGGATAAAGCCTTAAACATTGCTACTGCTCCTGAAGAACCTGCGGCTCCTGAAGCTCCTGTGGCTGCTGAAGCTACCGAAGCTACCGAAACTGCAGAAGCTGCCAAAACTGCAGAAGCTGCCAAAACTGTTGAAGTTACTGAAGTGGCTAAAGAGGAAAGGGCTGAGGAGCCGGTAAAAAACACGGCAGATTTTGCAAGATATACAGTTGAAGAGAAGACAGGAAAAGGCGGTGTTCCCAAGGCTTTTTATCGGAATTGTGGCAGCGGTTGTTCTTCTGCTTGTCGGTATCTTTGCCTTTGGAAAGAACCTGCTTTTCAGCGGTTTGGGTTCCAGTGCGGAAGACCGATTTTTAAAATACCAGTCCGAATACTTTAACGGAAAGATTAAGTCCATGGAAGAACTGGGCTTTATCAATCAGGAAACCAAAGAAATGACCATGGTTTTGACCGGAGAAGTCGACGGAAGAGAGGAAATCAATAAATATCTTGAGGATTCTTCTTTGACCTTGAAAGCAAAGACAGATCCGGATAAGGGAAGTATGCAGATGAGCATGGGGATGCAGCTTATGGGAAGTGACATCCTGGATGCCTATGCGGAATATATGGATGGAGTAGTCGGCTTTTTCCCTTCCTGCGATTGACGAGCATTTTTTTATAAGGGAGACTATAAGACTGTTATTAAAAAAATCTGACAGGGGAAGAAGTAGAAGAAGCTCCTGACTTAAAGAAGACGAAAGAGAATCAAAAAGACTTTAGAAAAAGCTCCTTAAAAAGTATGGCGCGCTCTATGCTACACTGATCACAAAGGACAATCTTAAGGTGGAAAAGCAGGAAGTAAGCTTGGACGGACTCGGACAGAAATTCAAGGGAGAAGTTTATACCTTTACTCCGAAGGCAGAAGAGGTAAAGGCTTTTTTGGAGAAGCTTGCAGACACGGTGGAGAAAGACAAAGACTTGGAAGAGCTGCTTGAACAGGGAAACTATGGAAGTCAGATAAATGATGCAATGGGACTGGGAAGCTCACTTCCTGCAAAAAGAGCAGTTGCAAGAGTTTGCACAGAAAAATCAGAGAGGCTGCGGAAGATAGTGGACAGGAAATTGAAGACGCGAACTTTACTTGGATCATTGCTGTAGAGGGAAAGAAGCTCCGTCAAATCAAGATTAGCAGCAATCAATATGTTTGCAGCTTAGAAATAGCAAAAGACGGAGATAAGACTATCGAGCAGCTGAATTTCAAGGGTGGAGAGGGAGAAACTTTCTATCTGAAGAACGAGTATGCTTTAAAGGGTAAAACTTTAAATGGAAGTATTTCCGGAGGAAATGGAATCTTCAACATTACCGGTTTGGAGTATGCTATTGAAACAGGAAAGAAGTCTATCCTGATGCCTTACGGAACCTATACTGTAAAAGATCCGACAGGAATGGGCGGACAGGCAATTCTGACGGTAAAAGACGGTGAAAAGAACAGTAGTGACCATGAGCTTGTTCTTAGCGGACTTGAAGCGTATTCCATGGGACTTAGTGGAGTTAAGCTGAACCTGAATACCTCCGATAAAGCGGATATTACCCTGCCTAAGGGTGAGGTAGTGGATGTCAGCAATTACTCTGAAGATGATTTCTATGAGCTTGGAGAGAAATTTGCACAAGGGTTCCAACGCATCTATATGAATCTTTTGGGGGTAGCAGAATAGATGGAAGAGTGGATTTGCACGGTTAATGACCTGGGATTTCACTACAAAAGAGGAGGGAGAGCAGTATTGAAAGGGCTCTCCCTTTCTTTGCATAAGGGAGAAATACTGGGGATACGAGGAGAGAACGGTGCAGGGAAAAGTACGCTTTTAAAGGCTATTGCAGGGATATTGCCCTATGATAAGGGAGAGGTTTTGATTCCGAAGGAGATCAAGAAAAATCTGTCCTATCTTCCGCAGGATTTATCTCTGTATGAAAGCCTTTCCGCCTTGGAAAATTTATATTTTTACGGGAAAATACTGGGACTTCCTGCCAAAGTAATTTTTACAAGAGCACACTGGCTTTTAAAGGAGCTCGGCTTGGAGGATAAAGAAAGAGAACGTGTTTCTGCACTTTCAGGGGGGATGAAGAGGCGAGTACACTTGGCATCCGCCTTAATGAGAAGACCGGATATCCTTCTTTTAGATGAGCCAACAGTAGGCTGTGATAACGAGTCCTATGATAAAATTCTTGCTTTACTTCGAAAAATGAAGGCGCAGGGTACAGCGATGCTGCTAATTAGTCATGGAAGAGGAGAGCTGGAAGAAATGGCTGACCGAATAGTGTACTTGGAAGAGGGAAGGATTGTGTAAATGAATGGCTTTTTTGCAGCCTTAAAAAAGGACTTCAGCTTATTTTTCAGAAAAGGGGGACTATTTTCCCTTCTTTTTCCATTACTTCTGCTTCCTTTGTTTCTTGCCTTTTTTCAGGGGGGATCCGGACAGATACTGTCCTTTCCCGTCTCCATAATTGATGAAGATGAAACACTGATGTCCAAGACACTCATTCGTCAAATGGAAGAGGTAGAACTTTTTTCAGAGGTTCATAAAATCAGCAGGGAAGAGATTTCTGCAGAACTGGAGAAGGGAAGTGTAGGAATTCTACGGATTCCCAAAGACTTTTTTTATACTGCTTATCGATTTCAAGGAGAACCGGTAGAACTCATTCTCAATGAAAAGCGTCCGACGGAAGCGGCTATTTTGGAATCGGTTTTTACTTCTGTCATGCAAATCATGGAAAAGGAGCAGGAGACGAGTCTTGCTGTTTTCCATACGGCTTATGGAGAAACACTTTCCGCTAAGCAGGAGGAAGTCCTTTATGAGAAGGCCTCGGAAAGGCTTCTTTCAGCTGTTTTAAAGAGACAACTCATCTTTCAGGATGAGGAGATAAAAGCCAATCTGGAGCTTGCACTTCTTATGCGCATTTTTTCCGCATTGCTTTTCCTCTTTCTTTCTTTTGTGAGTTTATCCGTGATTTCCGCAGTTCCGGAAGAAGAAAAAAAGGGAATAGTTGCACGGTTTCGTCAGATGAGAGGAAAGGGATTTTATCTCTCTAAATTCCTTGTTTTACTCTTCCTGTCTCTGGTTTTTTTGGCTCTTTCTTTATTGCTTTTGCATGAGACGCTCTCTCTTTCTTCGGAGAGTCTTCTTTGGTTTTCGATTTATTACTTGTTTTTCCTTACTTAGCTTTTTATTTCTTCTTTTGGGGAATATTCAGTTTGATTCGGGATGAGAGACTCGGAAAAAAATTTAAGTATTTGCGTGATTTTCTTAATCCTCTTGTTCAGCGGAAGACTGTTTAGCGCAGGGAAAATTCCATTTTCTATTGCGCAGTTTTCTCCTGTCAGTATTACGGCACTAATCTTGGAAGGCCTAAGAAGGGGATATCGAGGAAAGGCTTTGCTTTCTTTTGCGTACCCGCTATTTGTTCCGGCATGTATCGGAGTTATGCTTCTATTACTCGGAAAACTCTTCGATAAGAAGAATTCCCTCGGACAAAAAAAGAGAAAAAAAGACTTCCTTGGCTGGGAGTGCATATTTGCAAAGTCGTAGCGAGAGCCTTATTATGCGATATCTCCCCTTTCCGCTATGGAGAGGCTTTACTCTGATAGGAAGAACGGCCGGATTCGCACTTTTTCTTGCCTTTTGCCTCCTTCTTGGAAAATATGCGGAGGATAAGCAGGAAGAACGTTTACAAATTTATCTTGTGAATCAAGATCAGGGAGAATGGAGTAAGGAGCTGCTCCGAGATCTGGAAGAGGAAAAGAGTATTCAAATCACGGTGATTTCCGGAGAGGAAAAAGCGGAGAAGCTTTTGTATGGGGATAAAGAAGGGGTTCTCAGTATCCTTGAGGGATACAGTGATGATAGGGAGGGAAAGGGACTCTTGCTTTATGAGAGCAGCAGCTCTTCTCTTTCGGAAATGGCTGTTCGAGAGATTGTGGCAGCCCTTGTTGCCGGGGAAAAGATAGAAAGAACTGCCGGGACTTACCTCTCCTCTCTTTTAGGAAAAGAGCTTAGTCCGGAAGAAGAACGGATTCTCAAAGAAAATGAAGTCAACTACAAAAGAAAAACACCTCTCTATATCGTAGAGCAGGAAAACGGACGCTCAAAAGAAGAGCTGTTTTCTCCCAAAAGAGAGGCAATCTATGCGTTTCTTTTATATTTCTTCCTCTTTTCCCTTGCTGCAGTAATGGGGGAGAGTGAAGAGAAGAGGGTGAGTAGCAGGATAAACAGTATAAGGCGCGGAAAACTACGCTATCTTGGGGGATATTTCCTGTTCTTCCTCTTTATTAGTCTTTGCTTTTATATTGCCCTTAAGCTCTCTTTCAGTCTATATGCAATGCTGTCCGTCTTTTCCTACACACTTTTTCTCTTCGGTTTTTCTCGTCTTCTATCGACAAGATTCCTTGGAGAAGGGACGGAAACGGGTCTCAGCTTAAACCTCGGACTCTTTTTCAGCTTGATTGGCGGGGCATTTATGGATTTTTCCGCCCTAAGCGGATGGCTACAGTACCTTCCTTGGTTCTCTCCTATAGGACTTTTTTTAAAGGGGACGGAAGGAGATATTTTTGCGCCGGGAATCTTACTCGTTTTTGGAATACTTTGTGTGCTTCCATGAAACTGCTGATTTAGCTCCATGAAACTACTTAATTTAACTTTGTAAAACTGTTTACTTTAGTTTCTTCGCCTCTTTTTTAGTCTCTGGAATCCTTCCAGATTTCCCATAAGCCCTTTAAGAGGAGATTTTCATCCACGATGATTTTGTGCTTGCAGTAGGGACAGATGAGGTGCGAGAGTCCGCCCGTGGCGATGAGACTCGCGTCTTCCTTTAATTCCTGCAGGAAATGTTCTATGATACCGTCCAAAGGATCCTGCAGTACCGTAAATGATGCCCGAACGCATGGCATCCACGGTATTTAAGGAAATGAGCTTTCTTGCCGGCGCTACATCAATGGAAGGAAGTAGGGAGGTCTCTTTTGCCAGAGCATTCATAGAGATTCCTACACCGGGGAGAATGACACCTCCCGTAAAGACTCCTTCTTTATCCACTACGGTAAGCGTTGTCGCAGTTCCCATATCGATGATGATTGCCGGAAGCGGATAGAGCTTCTTGGCACCTACAGCGGAAACAATCAGGTCCGGTCCGACTTCCTCTGAGGAGGATGAGGAAAAAGAAAGGGAAGAAACATTTTCTTTATTGACGATAAGGCAGTCTTCAATATGTAGAATCTTTGCCGCCTCTCGAAAGGAACCGGTGAGCTCGGGAACAACGGAAGAGATGACTGCACCCTTGAAGTCAGTAACATGTATTCCTAAAAGAGTGCATATTTCGTCGATATCTGCCGCATATTCATGACTCGTTTTCTTTCGATTACTTTCCATACAGAAAATTTGCACAATCGCTCCATCTTCCTGTATACAGCCGAAGTCTGTATGGGTATTTCCGCAATCAATGGCTAGAATCATTCTTCCCTCCTATATATTTTCAATTTCATCCTTTGTGAATCGAACTCCTGCAAGAATGCGTAGAATAACAGGGACAAGCAAGAGATTAAGTAGAAGCTCCGCTAAAAAGTTTACTCCCAAGATACTGAAGAGGATAAATTGCATCACTGCTTCTTCTCCATTTGCCCAAAGGACAAGGGTATCCCGGAAGAATACGACCAAGCCCAAAATAAAGATACCGGTGTTTACGAGAGGAGCAACGGCGGCAGAGAGATATACAGTGGATTTTCGTTTGGCAAAAAGCCCTGCAAGGTATCCTGCGGCGGTGCTTTTCACAAGACAAAGAAGAAGAGTTATTATCGGTCTTTGGCTAAAGAGGACAAAGCCCCCTGCGTCATTTCCGGAAATGACGGAAAAGCAGACCGTCAGACCGAATACCGCACCTAAAAAGGCAGCACTTAGAGGACCGTAGAGCACTGCGCCCAAAATGATGGGTACCAAGGTAAAGGTAATATTAAAGGGTCCTAACTTAACACTGCCCAACACAAGTTGTAAGCTTAGAACAACAGCGGTGAGAATGGCAGTTCCGACGAGCTTACGGACAAAGAGAGAATTTTTCATAAAAACCCCTTACAAAACAAGAAAAATAATACGACAAGAAAAATACTACATGGCAGTATGGGAACTGTCAATCGAAAGAAAAATGACTTGAATTATTTATATATTACAGTCGGCTGTCTCTTGCATTGGTGTACGCTATTTTGTAAAATGGGGCAAGTGTATGCATTCCTTTTAATAGGAATTCAAGAGGATTTATCTATAGAAGAAGTTTGAGTGGGGTGTCGAGGATATGATGGAAAAAATTTTGCAGGAAATGGGACTTCCCCTACTGTTTACGGTATTGCTCTTATATTATGCGGTAAAGTTATTGGTTTTTGAGGATGTGGACAGTATTCGTCCAAAGGGGCGTCCTCCTGTTAAAGATAAGAAGGGATATGGCAGGGAAGCGGGAATCATTGTTCTTGCATTTGCAGCCATCTCTTTGTTGGCATCCTTAGCGATGTTGATTCACCCGTTTTTGGGTATTTCTTTAATTCTTCTCAGTATTATTCTCATCAGCATACAGTTTAAACGTATAGAGGAAAAGTATAGTGGAGATGGGAAATGAAGGAATATTCCGTACTTTTGGTAGATGATGAAGAAGATGTTGTAGAAGCCATCATACAAAAGATTGACTGGGAGGGCATGGGCTACTCCCTTTTGGGCTATGCTAAGAATGGCTTGGAAGCCTTGGAGATTGCAGAGGAAAAGCAAGTTGATGTGGTACTCACGGATATTAAGATGCCGTATATGGACGGACTTACTCTTTCTCATAAACTAAAGGAGTTATATCCCTCCGTAAAGATTATTATTTTTTCCGGCTTTGATGAATTCGAGTATGCTAAGGAAGCGATTCGTCTGGAAGCGGAAGAGTATATGCTAAAGCCGGTGGACAGTGTAGAGCTTTCTCGCATTTTCAAAAAAGTGCATGAACGCTTGGATGAAGAGTTTGACGAAAAGCAAAATATCAATCGTTTAAAAAAACTATTACATGGAAAGTTTGCCCATTTTACAGGAAAGCTTTTTATACTTCTTTGATAGAAGGAAATGTAAGACAGGAAGATATGGAACGAACTATGTTGGATTACCAGATTACCCTGCCCGGAAAGCTTTACTGTGTGGTAGTGCTACATAATTCCATCAGTCTTTCACCGGAGGGCATTAACCCGGTGCTTATCAGTATGTCTATTCGGAAGCTTGCGGAAGAGAGACTCAGTAAAAATTGGAAGGCCTGTTTCTTTACCTATTTAGGAAATACGGTCGTGATTACCCAGATGGATAAGGAAGAAGACAGTTATCGCCTCACGGATGAGATGGAAACACTTTGTCGGATGGCAAAGCACGTCTGCAATGCTACGATTACGGCAGGTATCGGAAAGACGGTCGCATCTTTAATGGATTTGCCTCTATCCTATATGGGAGCAAGAGATGCTATAGCCTATCGTGTGATATACGGAAGGGGTAAAGCCATTGCCGTTTCCGATATCAATCCGGAGGAAAAGGAAAATCGTTCTTTAAATAGGGAACTTTTAGATGAAGAACGACTTTTGGATATTTACAGAAGTATCCGCATGGCTTCTAAGGAAGAGCTGTTTAAGGATATTGACCTCTATATCAAAAATAGCAGCCTGGACAATCCTTCTCTTCAGGAATACCAGTTTTTCCTCATGGATCTGGTAACCAATATTCATAAGTTTCTCTTGTCCAATCAGCTGGATGCGGGAATTATTTTTCCGAAAGAGGAAGATGTATATCAGAAGGTACAGCAGTTTAATCTTTCGGAGCTTTCCGATTGGATGAAACGAATCTGTGAGAAAATCCAAGTTGTAATCCAGGAAAAGCGAAGCGATAAGACCAAGTCGTTTGTAAAGAAGGCAGTGGAGCATGTACACAGCCATTATATGGATAAGGATCTTTCCGTAGAGGCACTTTCCTTTGCACTTCATGTTTCCGCAGCTTATTTTTCCACGGTTTTTAAGAGAGAGACGGGAAAGAGCTTTATCAATTATTTGACGGATTACAGGATGGAAAAGGCACTTCGCCTTTTGGTTGAAGAGGAGGAGAAAACCTATATCATAGCGGAATCGGTGGGATATTCCGACCCCAACTATTTCAGCTATGCATTCAAGAAGAAGTTTGGGATGTCTCCCTCTAAGTACAAGACCAGCGGTATGAAAAACGAGGCAAAATAATGCACAATCAGGAAAGAATTATCTCCAAGGAAGGAGAAAAGAGAATAGATTCCAAGAAGGCCTCCCTTAAGGAAATTTTCTTTCAAAAGGGGTATTTTTTTCCTCTTTCTATGGAGTCGCCCTTTCGCTCTTTCCACAATATGATTCTTCTAAGCTTTATGCTTCTTTCCGTCATCATTATCCTGTTTTTGTCCTCGGTTTTATATCTGCAATTTTCTTCCCGTTTAAAGCGTGAGCGGGAGACGCAGGCGGAACAGCTCTTAAGCAGGGTGCAAATCAACTGGAGGAATATCTGGTGAGTATGCGCCGGATTTCCGATGCGATGTATTATAATGTGATTAAGGTTCCGGACCTGAATATGTCGGAACTCAATGAAGAAATGAACCTCTTATACGAGGCCCATAAGGACAATCTTGTTTCTGTTGCCATTTTTTCTTCGCAAGGAAAGCTGATTTCGGCAGTTCCGATATCTGCAGAGAAGAAAAATAGAAAGGTAGTGGAGCAGGATTTTTTTTCTACGGCCGTACAGCAGGTGGAAAATCTGCATTTTTCCCTTCCCCATGTGCAGAATCTTTTTGATGATCCTTCCTTTCGTACGCACTGGGTTATTTCTTTGAGCCGTGTAGTGGACTTGAATAGAGACGGAGTGAGCAACAATGCCGTACTTTTGGTAGATATGAATTACGATACCATAGAGCGAATGATGGAAAAACTGAATGGAGATGATGATTCTCGTTATTTTTATCTTTGTGATAAGAAGGGTAAGCTGATATATCATCCTCGTATGCGGGAAATCCTTCGAAAGTCTTTTCAGGAAAATACGGAAGATGTTGCAGAATGGGAAGACGGACTCCACTATATAAAGAAAGACGGAAGAAAAGAAACCGTTATTTTGGATACTATAGGCTATACGGGCTGGAAAATGGTTTCCGTTTTGGAGGAAAAGAATCCTGTTTTCACTCCGGGCGGAACGCTTTACTATGTGTTTATGCTGATATCCTTAACGCTTCTGATTTCTCTTTTCTTTAATCAGTTGCTTTCTCTTCGACTTTCTTATCCGATTCGTAAGCTGAATGAAGATTTGGAAAATATGGGAGACAGAGAGCGCTTTATAGAGGAAATCTCCAACTATGGCAGTACCGAAATCATTCATTTGGGGCAGACACTTGTGCAATCCTTCCGAAAAATTGATGAGTTGACGGAGGAAAAAATCCAGCAGCAGGAAGAAAAAGCGGCAGACGGAGATGGATGCGTTGCAATCCCAGATTAACCCGCATTTCCTTTATAATACGTTGGAATCCGTAGTATGGATGATTGAAAGCGGAAAGAAGGAAGACGCCGTGTTTATGGTAACGCAATTGGCAAGCTTTTTCCGCATCTCGCTCTCCGGAGGGAAAAATATTATTCCTCTTTCACAGGAGATTCAGCATGCCAAGAATTATATGAATATACAAAAAAATCCGCTTTAAGAATAAATTCGCCGTACATTTTGACGTGCAGGAGGAAGTGCTGGATTGCCTTACCGTAAAGCTGATTTTACAGCCGATACTGGAAAATGCCATCTACCATGGTATGGAGGGAATGGATGGAGACGGAGAAATTGATGTTCGGGGAAAAATCATTCAGGAAAATTCCCTGCCGGTAATTCTTTTATCCGTAGAGGACAACGGCTTCGGTATGCCTGTAGAGAAGGCGGAATCCTTTTTGGATAATGAAGTAGAGCCATCCAGTTTTTTTCCGACCGGAAAAAGAGAGGATCAGGCGTCGGTTTAATCAATGTACACAAGAGAATTCAGCTTCGTTTCGGATCCCGATACGGACTGAAGATTATCAGTGCACCGGACGAGGGAACTACGGTTCAACTTCGACTTCCTCCGATTGAGTATAGCGAGGAGACACAAAAGAGCATGGAACATGGAAATATGCATAGCAGTAGCAGCGGATTTCATGGGGGAGGTAGAAACTCATGAAAGAGAATCGAATCTTTACTGTAGGAGTTGGAATTGTAGCCATAATGCTTTTTGCCCTTTCTTTGGGAAGACTACTGGGAGAAAATGCGCCTCAAAAAGTATAAAAATCTCGATTGTGGTGGATCGCAGCAGTTCTGCCGGCTGGGATAAATTCAGAAAGGGACTGAATGCCGCATCAAAGAAATACAATATCGAATATAATTTTGTAACTACCGGTCGTTTCCTTTCCATTCAGCAGGAATATTTGAGTCTGTCCAGAGAAATCAAAAACGGAGCGGACGGAATCATTACGGAGCTTCGTGCTACGGAGGGAACCGGAGTTTTGCTTAACGAATTGGGGAAAAGCACGAAGCTGGAACTGGTAGACTGCGAGAAGGAGGTGACGGACCCTACCGTCTCCATTTCCTCCATAGGTGTGGATGAGGAAGCTTTGGGAGAGGCACTTGGAAAAGAGGTCCTGCAATCCAACCTGCAGAATCAAAGACTAAGGATAGGAATTCTTGCAGGAAACCAGAACAAGGGAAATATGCAAAAACGTTTGGATGCCCTCAAGAAGGTTCTGGAAGAAAGTGAGAAGGAAATTGTCTGGATTATGGAGGACAAGGGACAGCCGCGAAAAGACCTAGAGGTGGCAAATCATAAGCGAAGTGTAGACATTATCATCGCTTTGGATAATGATAGCCTGGAAATTGCGACAAGGTATCTTCGGGATACGGGAAGACAGTTTGTAGAGCTTTACGGAGTAGGGGATTCGGATGAGCTCATTTACAGCTTGGATGTAGGTATGATTCGAAGTCTTATTGTGATTGACCAGTATCAGATGGCGTATTCTGCGGTAGTGAATCTCTGGCAGCGCCTCTCCAACAGTAGAAATACACCGGGAGATCAGTCAGTAGACTTCTATGTGGTTCGGGCGGATAATATGTATGCAGACGGAATGGAACGAATTCTCTTTCCTACCGGACAATAAGGAGCTTTTATGAGGAAGAAAACGAGAATACTCCTTTTCCTTTTTTTCGCCATGCTGCTTTTCATTTCATGCAGGAAAAAGGAAGAACTGAGGGAAAAGAAAAAAATAAAAATAGGCATCAGCCTTTATGACAGTTACGACACCTTTATCAGTGATTATATGAAAGCTTTTGACGGAGAAGTGGCAGAGAAACGTTCGAAGGGATATGAAGTGAGCGTTTCCCGTTATAATGCAGCCAGAAGTCAGGCTTTACAGAATGAACAGGTTGAAGAAATGCTGCAAAATTCCTGTGATGTGCTCTGTGTTAACTTGGTGGATCGAACGGCTCCGTCGGAAATCATTGATATGGCAAAAAAGAAAAATATACCGGTGATATTTTTTAATCGAGAGCTGGTGGAAGAAGATCTCTCTCAATGGAACCGTCTCTACTATGTCGGCGCGGATGCAAAGCAGTCCGGTGTCTTACAAGGGAGAATTGATTGCAAAAGATGTTTTGGAAGATGGAGAGGGGGAAAATGGGGCTGTTACTTTGTCTCCTGAAGTGGATAAAAATCAAGACGGAAAGATTCAATACATTATTTTTGAGGGAGAACCCGGACATCAGGATGCTATTATGCGTACAGAGTATGCTACCGGAACTCTAATGAAGGAATCCATTCCTCTTGAAAGACTCGGATACGGCATTGCAAACTGGAACAGAGCGGAGGCACAAAGCAAAATGATGCAGCTTTATTCCGAATTTCAGGATCGCATTGAGCTGATTATTTCCAACAATGATGATATGGCTTTGGGAGTAATCGATGCCTATGATAAAATTGCTATATCTAAGGATAACAGGCCACTTATTTATGGAATTGACGGGACAAAGGTCGGGATTACGGGCAGTGGAAAAAGGGAAATCTTCGCGCCACGGTATATAATGACGGACGGGGACAGGCAAAAGCACTCTTTCAACTGGCTTTTCAGCTTGCTTCCGGGGAAGAAACAAAAGGAGAAGAAGGCGGAATTCGAAAAATCATTCGATTACCTTATTCGAAGGTGACGAAAGAAAATTGTGCAGAATTTTTGGAAGAAGAGGAAAGGGATTCTAAACAGTAAAAAAGAACGGTAGAGAGAAATCTTTCTAAAAATATGGAAAATCCGCAGAGTGGAAAGAAAAACAAAAATCGGTGGAACTTGAACTGTGAATCATCTGAAAAAAGGAGGAGAAGATGGAAGCTTGGGAAAAGAAAGTCGGACAGGAAACAGTAGAGGAAATGAAACAGGATACAAAGACGGCAGGAAGAGGAGAGGGGCAAAAAAACAGGATAGACTATGGAATCAGTGGCATTCCCTTTATTGCCATTGTGCTTTTGTGCTTTTTCTTTTTTATCTTTCCGGAAAACTCCAATCGTATTCTAAACGGGATTCGTAGTTTTTTGGGTACGGAATTCGCAGTGTATTACCTTGGTTTGGGATTGTTTATCTTTCTGCTTTCTTTGTATATTTCTTTTTCCTCCTATGGAGATATCGTACTCGGAGAACCGCATGAAAAGCCGAAATATTCTTTTCTTTACTTGGGGCAGTATGATGTTTACAGCCGGTCTTGCGGCAGATATTATGTTTTATTCCTTTTGCGAATGGATTCTTTATGTGCAGGAGCCTTATGTACAGAGTTTAGGAAGAAAAGAAGAATGGGCAACGACATATACTCTATTTCACTGGGGTCTGATTCCTTGGGGCTTTTACTTGGTTCTTGCGGCAGCCTTCGGCTTCATGCTTCATGTTCGTAAGCGGAGTAAACAGCGCTATTCCGAGGCGTGCAGACCGATTTTAAAAGGAAAGACGGACGGCATTTTGGGAAGAGGAATTGATATTTTGGCAGTATTTGCACTTCTGGCAGGTACAGCGACCACTTTCTCTGTAGCAACACCGCTTATGGCGGAAATAATGAAAAAAGTTTTGCCGGGCGTTTCCACAAGAGAACTGACCCTGTTGATTCTGGTGCTAACGTGCGCAGTGTATACCTTCTCCTTGCTAAAGGGAATGATGGGAATTTCTTTCCTGGCAAAGGCCTGTACTTGGCTATTCTACTCACTTCTACTCTATATTTTTTTTGCAGGTGGAGCGGGAAACTTTATTTTAAAGCATGCTTTTCTTGCTTTGGGGAAAATGGTGGAGCATTTCCCGACTATGGCAACTTATACGGATCCCATGGGAGAAAATCATTTTCCGGAAAACTGGACTATTTTTTACTGGGCATACTGGATGGTATGGTGTGTTGCCGCTCCCTTCTTTATAGGAAGTATCAGCAAAGGACGGACAATAAGACAAACGATTCTTGGAGGCTATGGCTTTGGAGTGGGCAGTACCTTTGTCAGTTTCCTCGTTTTGGGAAATTACAGTTTGTCCTTGGAAGTCTTTCATAAGCTTCCTGTAGTGCAGATTTATGAGAGCAGTCAGTCTCTTTACGAGACAATTGTAAAATGTCTGGAAGTTTTACCGCTTGCTCCTCTTGTTTTGCTTCTTTTGCTGCTTACCATGTTTGCCTTTTATGCAACCTCCTTTGACTCTATCGCCTTGGTAGCTTCACAATACAGCTATAAAAGTCTTGCAGAAGGGGAGGAACCCGGGAAAAAAGTGCAGGGCTTTTGGGCTATTCTTTTGATTCTTCTCCCATTAGCACTGGTTTTTTCAGAGAGTTCTATGGTAAACTTACAATCCGTCTCCATCATTGCCGCGTTCCCAATTGGCTTTGTTATTTTGCTTATCAGCTTCAGCTTTCTGAAGGATGCAAAAAAATATATGGAGGAACAGAAAGGAACGGAGTAGATGTTTCAAGGTTTTTTTAATTATGACAATGATATATGGCGCTTTGTAGGAAGACTTGCCGATATCATGGTTTTAAACTTGCTGTGGATTCTCTTTTCCCTCCCGATAGTAACATTCGGAATTTCCACAACGGCACTGTATTATTGCACATTAAAAATAGTAAAGGACGAAGATGACGGTAATATAAGAATGTTTCTACGTTCTTTTAAAAAGAACTGGAAAGAGGGCTTGATTATCTGGCTGATTTTGCTTCCGATTTTATTTATCCTTATATTGGATCATCGATTTTTTTCTGCTGTATTTATGAATAACACTCTTCTTCGCTTTGTTTTAAGGGGAGTTACGGATGCATTAATACTCTTATGGCTCTTTGTTTTTTTATATGTGTGGCCATTGCTTTCCCGTTTTGAAAATACTTGGCAAAAGACCATGGTCCACGCTCTTCTTATGTCGATTCGCCATCTGCCGTTTACCCTTGGGATGCTCGCGCTGGACATTTTATCGGTGGTTCTTGTATATTTTTTGATTCGCTTTATGCCTATCTTTGTTCCGGTATTTTTTATTTTGGGATTTCCATTGTTAGCATGGATGAATTCCGTATTTTTTAGAAAAATATTTATGCAGTACGAGAAAAGGAAGAAAGAAAATACCCCATAAAAGGGAGGAGGCAGGAACAACCGTGAGGATGCTCCTGCCGAGTATTATGAAAAAAATCTATTAAATGAATAACGTTTATCTCGTTATCTGGAAGTAAGTATAAAAAGAAGCATGAATAAACTATGTTTATGCTGTAAACAATGTGATAACAAAATATGAATGAACCATGAACCAAAGAAAGGGAAAACGATGAGAATTCCCTGAAAAGGAGTATAGGGATGTTGTATAAAGAAGAAATGATAGAAGAAAAGGATCCTTTTTCAGATTGGCCGAAGGCATTTTATGAGGAAAGAGACCCGAAAAAAAGAGAAGCCCTTGTATTGGAAAAAATAAAAAGCCTGGAGCGAGAGGAGAAAAATGCGGAAAATACTTTAGAGGAAAAGCGAATCGAAGAATACAGGCTTTTGCTCCTTCGAAATAGGCATCCTCTCCTCGAAGAGAAAAGGGCAGAAAGCGGTGGATTTTTCAGAAATGATAATCCTTGTTTGGATAAGTATATGTTTGCTTGGATGAGCATCTTAATTAGTGGACGTACAGGTATTTACTTTTGGAACAAAAAGTCGAAAAAGAAAGAACTGAAGGAATTACTGGAGATCTTTGATTTTCCGGAAGAAAAAAAGCGATATGAGAATCGAATAGAGCAGAAAGAGGAAGTAAAGTATACCGGAGAAACGGATCGAAATGCGCCGACCACGGAGAAGGAGAGCTTGCAGGATTTTTGCAAGGTGGCGGAGTGGAAAGCTTTTGCCTCCTTTTGGATAGAAACCTGTGTAGAGGATAAGAGTTATTCCTCTACGGTTTTCGGACCTGCTTCGGATGAAGGATGAATCTTTGGCAAAGAAAATGGCACAGGACATTGCCGATGCCTTATATTTCATTCCGAGGTCTTTGGAGCTTTTGGATGTGGCAGAACCGCTTAGAAAGGTATTGGTAGACTGCTATTGCAAGAGCATTTTCCAGGGGGAAAAGTACTGGAAAGAAATTGTTGGAGAAGAGTAAGGCAAGTGAAGGGGGAAGAATATGAGTATAGAGGCAGTGATCTTTGATGTGGACGGTACAATATGGGATGCTGTACAAGAGGTGGCAGAGTCTTGGACGGAGGCATTTTCCCGTTTTCCGGAGACCAAGGATAAGGTAGTCCATGCCTCTGATCTGGAAAGCTATATGGGGCTTACTATGGAGCAGATTGGAGAGGGACTTCTTCCGGATTTATCCAAAGAAAAGCGGGAAGAAATCATGTGTTATGCCATGAACTATGAAAATGTCTATCTTGCGGAGCATCCGGGAAGATTTTATCCTGATTTTTTTACCTGCCTTAAGAGCTTGCGGGAGAATGGAAAAAAACTATATATTGTTTCGAACTGTCAGTCCGGTTATATAGAGGCAATGCTTAGCGCAGCTAAGCTATCTTTGGGAGAGGGAAAGGACATTCAGGATATAGAGTGCTTTGGAAATACCGGAAAATCCAAGGCGGAAAATATCTCTTTGCTTATGGAACGAAATAAGCTTTCTAAGGAAAAAACCGTTTACCTGGGGGATACGGAACTGGATAGAGAATCATCAGAAAAGGCCGGGATTGCCTTTATCTTTGCTGCTACGGCTTTGGAAGTCCGAAACAGTATGCAGCTAAGATTCAAGGTTTATCCGAACTTCCGAAACTCTTGAAAGAGTTCAAGGGATAGAGGTCTTAAGAACTTATTTTCTTGCACTTTTTCTTAAAAGGCACTATAATCATGGGACATTCTACAGAAGGGATGTCCTTTTTTGTTGTAAAAAAAGAGTAGAAAAGGGAAGATGCTTTAAAGTGTCTTGGAATATCAAAATAAGTTGAGGTCTATCATGAATGAAGTTTTCATCATGAGAGGGGGCAATCCCCTTCGTGGAGAGGTTACTATAGGAGGAGCAAAGAATGCGGCACTGGGAATCATTGCCGGTGCCTTGCTGACTGAAGATAAAGTTACCATCGAGAATTTGCCGGATGTTCGGGATGTCAATGTTATGCTGGAGGCCCTAAAAGAGGTAGGAGCGAAGGTGGATCGCGTGGATGCTCATACAGCGGTAATTGAGGCAAAAAATATCAGCATGCACAGTATTGACGATGAATACATTCGAAGGATTCGTGCGTCTTATTATTTTATCGGTGCATTGCTTGGAAAATACCATGAGGCTACAGTACCTCTTCCAGGCGGATGTGCCATCGGGCAGCGTCCAATCGACCAGCACTTAAAGGGGTTTCGTGCCTTGGGAACACAGGCAGAGGTGGAAAACGGCTACTTGGTAGCAAAGGCGGAAGAAGGGCTCTTTGGAAGTCATATTTATTTGGATGTTGTTTCCGTCGGAGCCACCATCAATATTATGCTGGCATCTGCATTGGCGGAAGGCCTGACTATCGTGGAAAATGTTGCGAAAGAACCGCATATCGTAGATGTGGCCAATTTTTTAAACAGTATGGGAGCCAATATTCGTGGAGCAGGAACCGATACCATCCGTATTAGGGGAGTGAAAGCGTCTTCACGGCACGACCTATGCCGTCATCCCCGACCAGATTGAAGCGGGAACCTTTATGTGTGCTGCAGCAGTTACAAGAGGTGATGTCCTCATCAAGAATGTCATTCCGAAGCATATGGAGTCTATCTCTGCAAAGCTTCTTGAGATGGGGAATACCATCATAGAGTACGATGAGAGCATTCGAGTTATCGGAAAGCTTGAGCAGCAGTCTACAGATGTAAAGACATTGCCTTACCCGGGATTCCCTACAGATATGCAACCGCAGATTTCCGTTACCCTGGCTTTAGCCTCCGGAAACTCTGTAGTGACCGAGTCTATTTTTGAAAATCGTTTCAAATATGTGGATGAACTTACCCGCATGGGCGCAAAAATAAAGGTAGAAGGAAATGTATCCGTGATAGAGGGTCAGAAGAGCCTTGGAGGAGCTTCCGTGAATGCACTGGATCTTCGTGCCGGAGCCGCTTTGGTGCTTGCAGGCCTTGCGGCAGAGGGGATCACGGTGGTTCATGAAATCGGTTATATTCAAAGAGGTTATGAGCATTTTGAAGCGAAGCTCCGTGGCTTGGGTGCGGATATTTCTTTAGCGGAAAATGAAAAAGAACAAAAAAAGTTTCGCATGAAAGCGGTATAAGAGCTCATTTCTCTTGCTTTCGTAGGATATAGAATGAATAGAGCGTTTTACGATTTAGCAGGAAATGAGTCGAAGTGACAAAAAGGAGAAAAAATCATGAAGATAGCCATGGGAAATGACCATGCCGCAGTAGAAATGAAGCTGGAGCTGAAAGAGTATCTGGAGGAGCAGGGGATAGAAATCATTAACGTAGGAACGGATAGTTCGGAACGATATGATTATCCGCTTGCCGGCTTTCAAGTGGCAAGCCTTGTTGCCGAAGGGAAGGCGGATTTCGGCATTGCTATCTGCGGAACAGGAATCGGCATATCTCTATCCTGCAATAAGGTAGAGGGAATTCGTGCATTTCCCTGCACAGAACCCTATTCCGCAATGATGGCGAGAAGACATAATGATGCCAATGTACTTTGCCTCGGTGCACGAGTGATCGGTATTGAACTGGCTAAAATGATTGTAGACAGTTTCCTTCTTGCTGAATTTGAGGGGGGAAGACATGCTGAGCGCGTGGCTCTAATTTCAGAGATTGAAGAGAATGCGGAAGCATTCCGGAAGAAGCATTTTTAGGATAAAAAGGGGCTGTAAAGATCAAAATAATTTTCTAAGCAATATAGGTCTGAATTTGGGGCACGCTCTCGCTAGCTTCGCCACGTAACGGATACTAAGCGAAAAACTGCGTTTCTCTTGTTTTTCGCAAGTACCGACGGGCTCAGACTACCCCCGCATTCAGACCTATATTGCAAAGAATTCCTTTATTATTTCGATTTTTTACAGCCCCTTTTTTGTTATAAACCTGCCATTTTCATGGCACTTAGGAAGCTTTCCTTTGACCTTGTTGCGATTAGTTCCTCAGGGAAATGAATCTCCGCAAGCATTTTATTTACCTTGTCAAACTTACCGATTGCCGTGGCAAAGTGGGCATCGCTGGAAATGGAGATGGGGACCGAAAGCTCTGCGCATCGCTTGAGGATCTGTCTGCAACGTTCTCCGCAGTGATTACGGACATCTAAGGAATGCTCGTTGATTTCAATCAATTTATGGAGATCCCTTGCGGCAAGGAGGACGGGGTCAATTTCAAAGGGAAGACCGGATCGACCGATATGCCCCAGGATAAGTACCTTTTTATTTTGTAGGGCATTGCAATAGAGCTCCGTGCATTCTGCCGGTGTTGCAGCATCTGCAAAGCTGTGGCGATGTACAGAGGCGATCACATAGTCCATTTTCCTGGTAACTCTTTCGTATAAAGAGAGGGTCTTTTTATCTGTATAAAAATCGCCGTCTATATTCTTTGCAATGGGAATGTCATAGCCGAAAAGATTTCCTGCGAGGTCCACAATATCCACCTCACAGCCCTGCAAAAGTCGTACGCCATCGATTTCCTTTGGCCAGGTATGACTGACACAGAGATACTGATAGTGGCGAATATTTTCATAATCAGGATAAAGCATAGAGGAAAAATGGTCCGTAGATCCTAAAAGGCTAAGCCCTGCCTCCTTTGCGGCACGTACATTTTCCAAAATGGTGGCATAGGCATGCCGGGAGTATATCGTATGGGTATGAACATCACATTGTAATTGCATAAAAACCTCTCATTCTATATATCCAAGGTAATCTCTACCGGACAGTGGTCGGATCCCATCACTTCCTGATGGATGGACGCGGACAGGAGCTTATCCTTCAGTTTTACGGAAACTACGAAATAATCGATTCTCCAACCTACGTTCCGATCTCTGGCTTTGGTGCGGTAGCTCCACCAACTGTATTCTTCTTCCTTATCCGGGTAAAAATAGCGGAATGAGTCGAGGTAACCGCTTGAGAGTACCCTTGAAAACTTCGCCCTTTCCTCATCGGAGAAACCGGCACTTAAGTGGTTGGTATCCGGGTTTTTCAGGTCGATTTCTTCGTGGGCGACATTTAAATCACCACAATAAATCACGGGTTTCTTCTTTTCCAGATTTAAAATATAGTTTAGGAAAGCGTCTTCAAATTCCATACGATAGGGAAGACGCTTTAATTCATTTTGGGAATTCGGTACATAGACGGTAATCAAATAATAGTCTTTAAATTCCAAAGTAATGACGCGTCCTTCTTGATCATGCTCCGTGACTCCGATTCCATATTGCACGGATAGAGGTTCTTCTTTTGTGAAAATGGCAGTGCCGGAATAGCCCTTTTTACCGCATAATTCCAGTATTGAAAATAACCGGGTAAATCAAGATGGATTTGTCCTTCCTGTAACTTTGTTTCCTGTAAGCAGAAAATATCCGCATTCAGTTTTTGAAAATCCTCCATAAAGTTCTTGCCCAGCACGGCTCTTAGCCCGTTGACATTCCAGGAGATTAATTTTTTCATAAAAGTCCTTTCTTTCTATCTATCAGGTAATATCAATGCAATTCCGATTTAAGTTATCATTCAGCTTGTTTTCCTAAACAAGGAACAGCACGCATTCTTTCATGAGATGATTCTTATTTAAGAAAAGCCTAGTTTTTGTCGAAAGGATAGTGTAGAAGCAGAAATGATCCTTTCTTAGCTTTTGGCTTATCTTATATCGAAACAGGGGATTAGGCAAGAAAGTTCTCCGGGCTTATCTCTATTCAAAAAGAAAAATGCAGGCTATACTATAAAAAACGGAGAAGAGAACGAAAAAACAGAAAACAGAGAATCTGCCATAGCAGAATATACAATTGTGCTTAGTATCAGGCTGAGAGAAAAAGAATTTCAAAAAGACGGAACAGGGTAGAGATAAGGAGCAGATTCTGTATGAAGAAAAGAGGGAAGAAAATATGGCATCAAAAACTTTGGAAGAAGTAGCTGAGTATATGAAGAAAATGCATTTTCGAAAGGGACTCTTCGGAATCCAGCCTGCCTCCATGTGGAAGAAACTGGAAGACTTGGACAGTGAATACCGTTCTGTATTCTATGCACAGGAACTTTCCTATGAAGCAAGGCTGAAGGAGAGGGACGAGAAGATTGCAGAGCTGGAAAAGAGACTTTCACTTATGAAAAACCGTCTTTCTGATAGGACAGGAGACGGTGGGAGAAATGATATTTCCGGAATAGCGACATACAAAGGAGAAGGCGTGAATGGCTAAGACAAGGAAAGAAAGGAAAGCTCTGCTTCCACTGGATGTAATCCGGAAAAAGCGAGCCTTTTATCGACAGATGTCGGATGTACGTTCTTTTATATCCCATCTTATATTGATGGCAGGCTTGATTTATGTCATGTTTTTTATCATCTTTGGAATTTCACCGGTGAAAAACGATGATATGAAACCGAAGCTCAGTGCAGGAGATCTTATGCTTTATTATCGTTTAGAGGACAAAATATTGCCTTCCGATGTTTTGGTTTATCAAAAGGATGGAAAGCAATTTGTAGGACGAGTTATCGGTCAGCCGGGTGATGTCATTAATATTCCGGACGAAGGCGGACTTATGATTAACGGCAATTTACAGATTGAAGACGGTATTTTTTATGATACGAGACCTTATGATACGGAGGCGGTAAGATATCCGATTACACTAAAGGACGACGAATACTTTATTATGGCGGATATGCGTTCCGGAGCAAAGGATAGTCGTCTTTTCGGAGCTGTAAATAAAAAAGAAATTAAGGGGAAGGTCATTACTATACTTAGACGTTCATCACTTTAGAAGAAAATGCGGGAAAGAAGAATAAAACTTCTTTTTCGTATTTTTTTTGTACAAAAACATGCTTATTTTATTGAAAAATATTGCGATATACCATTTATTATTTAATTTTTTTCTTGAAATAGATTTCAAAGAGGGAGATAGGGGGAGGAAAAAAGCTATGAAACTGAAATATATTGGAGACAGTTTTTTTGAAGGATTAACAGATGGGCAGTTTTATGAAGGAAAAGACGTAAATATCTTTTGCGTAGCACTCATAGACGATACAGGAAAAGAAAAGATTTATTCCAGACTAAACCCCGGACCGTTTGCGGGAAGAAGCTTGGGGCGTTTCGAAATAGCATAAATGGAGAAAGTGGAACTGTAAGCAGAAGGGGTTAAAATTGCCGGATGTACAAGAGATAGATTTGATAAGGAATGGAGAAAAAAGTGATATTAATTATTTAATGGAAATAATCAAAAATAAGAAAGTGAATTTACATTTCTTCCTTGAAGAAAGATAGTATTCTAGGTATACTACTCATGAATCTTAGGGCACAAGGAGGAAGTATGGCTGAAAGAGAAAACAGTGTTTGGGGGAAGATCCGAGTACAGCTTTCGGATGTGCAGAATTATTTATTAAACGGAAAGTATAGAGAAGCTGTTATTTTAGATAAAGAAATTTTGGCACTTTTGGTTCGCATGCAGATAGATCAGGCTTTGATGGTATCCAGTAATTTGGAAGGGGATATCAATCAGCTTATGACGGACGAGTTATTTCTGCACAGGCAAGAGATGCTTATCATGGCATTCGGGCATTCGGAGAACTTGCGGAGATGGGAAACAATACTTCTGCACAGGATGCGAATGACTCATTTTCTATGCTTCGAGACGCTCTTTCTTCCTATATGGATGAGAATCAGGAAGGAAGAGAAAGGAAAATGGAAAGTACTGCAACGAAAGTGCATGCAGATTCTTATGGAAGTGAGGCACCAAGACTTAGGACAGAAGGATATCCGGAAAGAAAAACCGTGTCTGTCCCTGTTAAAGAGGAAGATGACGGAGCGCTGGGAATTCCTATTCGGAGAAGTAATGAAAAGTCGGGTAGAACGGACAGGGGTTCTGCTACACAGACGAGGCGTGTAAAACCGGGGCAGAAAAGCGTTCCTGCCAGAAAAAGAGCTGTAACAAGACAGGGCGGCAATCCGAGAAAGAGTAAGAGACCGACTAGGCAGGAACCGGATTTATACAATATTTTACGGATTGCTTTACCGGTAGCGATTCTTTTGGTAGTGATTCTTCTGATAAGACTTTTTGTTTTTAAGGGAAGACAGGCAGTGGTGGAAACAACTGCTGCAGTAACCACTGTACAGGAAACCAAGGAAAGCACGGAAGCGGAAAGCACGGTGGAAGAAACTACAGAAGCGGCGAAGCGCTATTTCGTAACCACCGGAGTTCGTGTAAGAACAAAGCCGAGCACGACGGATTCGGAGGTTCTTACCGTTTTGGATGCAGGCACGGAGATTCAGTATAAGGCGGACTACGACAATGAGTGGGTAATGGTTAACTATAACGGACAGGACGCCTACATTTCCAAGCAGTATGTTCGAAGTGAAGAAGTGCAGACCACTGCGTCTTCAACAAACTCTGCTGCAGCAGGTCCTGGACAAAACTTGAGCAGCAATTCTGTAACGAGTACTGAATCAGGCTCAAGCTCAAGCAGCAACGGCTCTACAACTTTAACGGTTGCGCCGTAAAGGAAACATCTGAGATGACATTATAAGTTCAGCATACTTTTTTCTAAACGAGGAAAGAAGTTGTGAAGAAGAGATTCACTTTTGGATTTGAATTTATCTGTTATTCACAACTTCTTTTTTTACTAGGATGGACAGAGAGAAGGATGCTTCTGATTTCATTTTTTTCGGAAGAGAGAGTATTTTCTCTAAAAAAACTTGCAATACAAAATAGTGGGAATATAATGCTAAACGTGCATTAAATAGAAATTAAAGCTTTAGAGACAGGAAGGGGGAAGGAAATGGAAAAACTTGCTCGGTCCCTATTGGAAGAGTTAAATGTAGAGACCGCCTTTACGATACCGGTTTTCGGCGGCATTCCTATTTCGGAATCGGTATTTGTGACATGGATTGTCATGGCGGTCTTGATTCTTGCGGCTTTTCTTTTAGGAAGGAACTTGCGTGTTCGAAATCCGGGGAAGAGGCAACAGATTGCGGAGCTGATTGTGGTAAAGCTGGACGCTTTTACGAAAGGAACTCTCGGAGAGGAAGCGGCTGGGTACAGCACTTATATGGCATCGGTACTCCTTTTTATCGGGTTTGTGAATTTGACCGGTATTTTCGGCATGAAACCGCCGACAAAGGATTTAAATATTCCGGCAGCCCTTGCCGTAATGAGCATCGTTTTGGTGGAAGCGGCAGGAATCCGAGCGTTTGGGCTTGGAGGATGGATGAAACGCTTTACAAAGCCTATGGCAATCCTTACCCCCATTAATATCTTGGAGATATTCATCAGACCACTTTCTCTATGTATGCGTCTTTTTGGAAATGTTCTTGGCGCATTCGTTATCATGGAACTGGTGACCTTAGTGGTTCCGGTAGGGGTACCGGCCATATTATCCCTATACTTTGATGTTTTTGACGGTCTCATCCAGGCTTATGTCTTTGTCTTTTTGACCTCGCTCTATATTGCGGAGGCAGTGGAGTAAGCACTGAAAGAGAAAACCGGAAAAAGTGCCAAGAACTGGGGCACTAAGGGTAAACAGTAAAAGACGGAAAAAGAAGCACGATTTGAAATTGAAACATAGTAAGAAATGCCGGAGAACAGCAATCTATAAATAGAAAAACAAATCATAAATAGAAAAAACAGTAATCTATAAATAGAAAAAACAGTAAACAGAGCAGGTCGCAAAAGCGACAGAATAGGAGTGTGAATTATGACAGCAATAGGAGCAGCAATAGCAGCATTGGCATGTATTGGAGCAGGTTTATCCATTGGTATGGCAACAGGAAAGGCCACAGAGGCGGTAGCAAGGCAGCCGGAGGCCAGTTCCAAGATTATGACTATTTTACTTTTAGGATGTGCCCTCGCGGAGGCAACCGCAATCTACGGATTCGTTATCGGCTTAATGATTATTCTCTTCTTAAAGTAAACTTCAGGGGAAATTGTTAAGCTAAGGAGGAAGAGGATGCTAAGCCTTGATTTAAGAACTTTTATTTTTACCGTGATTAACGTTCTTGTGCTGGTGTTTTTCCTGTACCGCTTTTTATTTAAGCCGGTTCGGGAAATTCTTGCAGCTAGACAGAATGAGTTGGATAACTCCTATAGAGAAGCGGAAGAAGCAAATCAGAAGGCCAACGCCTTAAAGAAGCAGTATGAAGATACCATGGCGCAGGTTGACGCGGAACGCCAGGAAAAGCTCGAGAAGACCAGATTGCAGGCAACGAGCGAGTATGATGAAATTATAGGAAATGCCAGAGAAAAGGCGACGAAGATTATTGCCGATGCAAAGATAGAGGCTGAGAGGCAGGCAGAGCAAAAGCAGCACGAGATGGAAGAGGAAGTGGCTATGCTTGTGGCTAAGGCTGCCTATAAGATTGCGGCAAGCAAGGATTCCGTGGAGAATAACCAGAAGCTTTACGACACTTTCCTAGAGGATGCAGAGAAGAAAGGGTAAAGGATTATGCTGCAAAAAGTCAGTGATTATGCACAACAGCTTTATAAAATGCATGTTCCCAATAGTGAAATCGAGGAAACCAGTCGCATTTTTGAAGTTTTACCGGAAACAGCGTCTCAGTTATCTGACCCCACTGTTCCCTTGGAAAATAGACTTGCCATAATTGACAGTATTTTTCCTACAGAAGTAAGGGATATTTTAAAGGTTTTATGCCAGAACGGCTTGTTAAGCTCCTGGATGGATATCGCCGATGAATACCGAAGGGTTTCCGAAGAGGAATCCACCAAGTTAAGTGTGCGCCTTCGTTATGTAACAAAACCGGAGGAAGAGCAGTTAAAGCGAATCCGGACTTTTGTCTACAATAAGTACCATACACGCAATATTGAAATGAGACTCGAAGAGGATGCTTCCTTAGGCGGAGGCTTTATTCTTGAGGTGGGCAATGACCAGTATGACTGGAGTACCAAGGGCAGAAGACAACAGTTCCTCGATGAAGTAATGAGTAAGCGTCTCGGAGGAAGCAGTCAGGATATCGTGAGTATCCTGCAAAGTTCGGTAGACGATTTCGACCTGAAAGCGGAGAAGAAGGAAATCGGTTTTGTCAGTTCCGTAGGAGACGGCATTGTGGTCATCAACGGACTGGACCACGCCATGTATGGAGAGGTTGTTGTATTTGATAACGGTGTCCGCGGTATGGTGCAAAATATTGAAAGAAATCGTATCGGCGTCATCCTCTTTGGAGAGGAAGAGGGAATCGTGGAAGGCAGTCGTGCCGTTCGTACCAATAAAATGGCGGGTATTCCCGTGGGAGATGCCTTCCTTGGCAGAGTAGTGGATGCCCTCGGAAATCCGATTGACGGCGAGGGAGAAATTGTTACTCGGGATTACCGTCCGATTGAGCAGCCTGCACCCGGAATTATTGATAGAAAAACGGTCAATGTTCCTTTGCAGACCGGTATTTTGGCGATTGACTCCATGTTCCCAATTGGTAGAGGACAGAGAGAGTTAATTATCGGGGACAGACAGACCGGAAAAACATCCATTGCAATGGATACCATTTTGAATCAAAAAGGGAAGAACTGTCTTTGTATTTATGTGGCAATCGGACAGAAGGAGTCCACCATTGCGGCACTTGTCGAGAACTTAAAGAAGCATGATGCCATGAGCTATACCTGCGTCCTTGCGGCGACAGCAGCCGATCCGGCACCGATTCAGTATATCGCGCCCTATGCGGCAACCTCCCTTGCGGAGTACTTTATGTACGAGGGGAAGGATGTGCTCATTGTTTATGACGACTTAAGCAAGCATGCAGTAGCCTACCGTGCACTTTCTCTTCTTTTGGGAAGAGCTCCCGGTCGTGAAGCCTATCCCGGAGATGTATTCTACCTGCATTCTCGCCTCTTAGAGCGCTCCTGCCGTCTTTCTGATGAGCTTGGCGGAGGAAGTATCACCGCTTTACCGATTATTGAGACCCAGGACGGTGATGTTTCCGCCTATATTCCGACGAATGTCATTTCCATTACAGACGGACAGATTTTCCTGGAGAGTAATCTCTTTTTTTCGAGGGGCAGCGTCCTGCGGTCAATGTAGGACTTTCCGTTTCCCGTGTAGGCGGTGCGGCACAGACGAAAGCCATGAAGAAGGCAGCCGGATCTCTTCGTATCGACCTTGCGCAATATAGAGAGATGGCGGTATTTACCCAGTTCTCCTCCGACCTCGATGAGAGCACAAAAACCCAGCTTACGCAGGGTGCGATTCTTATGGAGCTTTTAAAGCAGCCTCTGGGAAGACCGCTTTCCTTAGGAGAACAGGTGGTGACTCTTGTTCTGGCTCTTCATAAAGAATTTTTGGACGTAGATAAGAAAGAGGTCAAGAGCTTGCAGAATCGAGTTCTTCAATATTTTGAAGAGAAAGAGCCGGATATTTCTACGAAATATCGAGATTTCCGGAATGCTTGCAGACGACCTTGTAGAGCAGATTATTTCCGTTTACCATGACTTCCGGAAGAAAGAGGCGGAAGAACAATCATAAAGGAGGCATATTTTGCCTACAACAAGAGAACTAAGAGATCGAATCGGCAGCATTGATAATACGATGAAAGATTACCAATGCGATGTATCTGATATCCAGTACGAAGATGCGTAAGGCGAAGGCGGAGCTGGCTCAGACAGAGCCATACTTCTATACTTTGCAGTCCATGATTGCGCGTGTCATGCGACATTTGCCCGAAGACTATACACACCCCTTTCTGGATTCAAGAGAGGGAACAGCCGAGGGAGAAGGTAAGGTTGCCATCATCTGCGTTACGGCGGATAAGGGACTTGCCGGCGCCTATAATCACAATGTTATTAAAGAGACGGAGGAGCTTTTAAAGCAATATAAAAACAGCCGACTTTTCGTAGTCGGTGAGATGGGGCGAAGTTATTTTCATACAAGACGGATTCCGATTGATGAAACCTTTCACTACACGGCGCAGAATCCGACACTCCATAGGGCGAGAGTCATTACCAGAAAGATGCTGGAGCTTTTTCAGAATAGGGAAATTGATGAGCTCCATATTGCTTATACCAGAATGAAGAGCTCTTTAGAGATGGAAAGCTTGGAGGAACAGCTCCTGCCTTTAGATAAGTTGCACCCCGTCTTTGTGAAAGTGCCGATAACGGCGAATTACGAAGCTTTTAACATTTTCCCGAGTCCGGATGCCTTGATGGAAAATGTTATTCCGGACTACTTAAACGGCTATATCTACAGTGCTCTCGTAGAGTCGTTTTGTGCGGAGCAACATGCCAGAATGACCGCGATGGATTCGGCGAATCGAAACGGAAATGAACTGAAGCAGAAGCTTCGCATTCAGTACAATCGTGTGCGTCAGGCACAGATTACACAGGAAATCACGGAAATTGCTGCCGGAGCCAAGGCACAAAGGGCTGCAAAGGCGAAGAAAAAATAGGAAGAGAGGAGAAGGGTAGATGCAAACAGGAAAAATCGTACAGGTTATGGGTCCTGTTGTGGATGTGGAATTTATGGAAAATCCGCTTCCTACCATTAAGACAGCTCTTACGGTGGACAACCACGGGGTAAAGTCGACCATGGAAGTGGCAGACCATTTAGGAGACAATACAGTCCGCTGTATCATGTTATCTCCCAGCGAGGGATTGGAAAGAGATATGGAAGTGCAGTCCACAGGGAGAGGGATTGCCGTTCCGGTAGGAGAGGAAACTCTCGGAAGACTCTTTAATGTTTTGGGAGAGACCATTGACAGAAAAGACCCGATTACGACAGAGGAAAGATGGGAAATTCACAGAAAACCGCCTGCCTTTACCGAGCAAAGCCCGGTGCAGGAGGTCTTGGAAACCGGAATCAAGGTCATTGACCTGATTGCTCCCTATGCGAAGGGCGGAAAGGTCGGCCTCTTCGGGGGTGCCGGTGTAGGAAAGACGGTCCTGATTCAGGAATTGATTCGAAATGTCGCAACAGAGCATGGCGGATATTCCATTTTTACCGGTGTAGGGGAGCGTTCTCGTGAGGGAAATGACCTCTATAACGAGATGACGGAGTCCGGTGTTATCAAGAACACGGCGCTTGTCTTCGGGCAGATGAACGAGTCGCCCGGTGCCAGAATGAGAGTGGCGGAGACGGGGCTTACTATGGCGGAGTATTTCCGGGATGTACAGCATAAGGACGTGCTCCTCTTTATCGATAATATCTTCCGTTTTGTGCAGGCGGGTTCAGAAGTTTCATCCCTACTCGGAAGAATGCCTTCTGCCGTAGGTTATCAGCCGACCCTTGCCTCCGAAATGGGACAGCTGCAGGAGCGTATTGCGTCCACGAAGTCCGGTTCCGTAACCTCCGTACAGGCGGTTTATGTACCTGCGGATGACCTTACCGACCCGGCACCGGCGACAACCTTCGCGCACCTTGATGCAACAACCGTGCTTTCCCGTAAGATTGTGGAGCAGGGTATTTATCCGGCGGTGGATCCTCTGGAGTCTTCTTCCCGTATTTTGGAAGAAGATATTGTGGGAAAAGAGCATTACGAGACAGCGCAGGCAGTGCTTCAGATTTTACAGAAATACAAGGAATTACAGGATATTATCGCCATTCTCGGTATGGAGGAGCTCTCCGAGGAAGATAAGCTTCTCGTGTACCGTGCACGAAAGATTCGTAACTTCCTTTCTCAGCCCTTCTTTGTGGGAGAGCAGTTTACCGGCGTTGCCGGACGCTATGTTCCTCTAAAAGAAACGATTGAAGGTTTTAAGGCCATTATTAACGGAGAAATGGATCAGGTTCCGGAGCTTGCTTTCTTCAATGTCGGAAATCTCGATGATGTGAAGAAGAAGGCGGAAAGCTTAAAGAGCTAAAGGAGTTCCGTATGATGCGAGGAAATGAAGGCCTGTTCAGTGCAAAGATCATTGCGACAAACAAGGTCTACTATGATGATAAACTTCGGTATCTGAATGTCCGCACACTGGACGGACAGATTGGCTTTATGGCGCACCATGCCCCCATCGTCGTTGCGGTGGAAATTGGTGTACTGGATGCCCAGAAGCCGGACGGCTCTTGGGTACATGTTGAGGTCGGGAAGGGCATTTTACAATTTGCCAATAACCGTCTGACGCTTCTTGTAGACACTTTGGAGACAAAGGAAGAGATGGATATTCGAAGAGCCGAGGAAGCGAAGGAGAGAGCCGAAGAGGAGCTTCGACAGAAGCAAAGCTATATGGAATATAAGAAATCGCAGGCTGCGCTGGCAAGAGCCTTGGGAAGACTGGAATTTTATAAGAAGACCTATTTATAAAGTCTGAAAAGCATGTTATTCTTATAGCTCATATCGGAAATGCTTTAAGGGAAAGGAGTATTTATGCTTAGTCCAAAACAAAAAAAGTCGATTACCGCTGTGATTGTTCTTGTGTTAGCAGCTCTCATGGTTTTGGGAATGGTTTTGACACCGCTTCTCAGCAGAATGTAATTGTGTAGTAAAAACACAGTGTCAGTAATGTAAAACAATGTAATAAAACAGTATTAATAAGGGAAACGGCATACGATAGTAGGCGGAAAAAAACTGTAGATAGCTTGCGGAATCAAAACGAAAAGAACATTAATCATAGAAAAAGTAAAAAGCGGAATAAAGGATGAATAAAGAAGAATCTGAGAAAAAGATAGAGGATCTGGTTTTACTGGGCTACCCGGGCATCTCGGGTAGCCGCTTTTTATGGGAAAAAGGAAATGCACTTCCCTTTTCCGCACGTTACCAAAAAGAAGAGAGACAGCGAATAGAGGACTTGCCCCGCCTTTTTTGGAAGGAGAAAACGCTTTCTTTTTCCGCGGAAAATATCTATCTTTTTACAGATAAGGAGAGAAACGGAGAAGCTATCCCTCTTTATGAGAAGGATATCCGGGCAAAGGAAAATGCAGGAGAAATTAAAAGAGGAAAGATAGAGGATTTGTTTCCCGGCTTTGCAAGTGGTTTTTCTCTAAGCGAAGTTTTACCTCTTGGGAAGGGAGGAATTCTTGCCGGCTTAGGAGAGATTGGAGGGGGAGGACTTTCCTTCTCCTACAGTAAGATTTCTTTCTTGCAAAGTACCATCGAGCTTTGCGAGCATTTTCAGCTTTCTCCTTATACGCTTCATTCGAAGGGCGCTTTCCTTCTTCGCCTTGAAAGGGGAGAGGACTTTGCAGGTCTTGCAAGAGAAAAGGGAATCGAAGCGAGCTGCATCGGGCGCTTTCATGAAGAAAAAAAGCGGATTCGGAAGGATGAGTACGGAGAGTCTTATCTCTATAAACAGGAGACCGACAGTCTGGAGGAGATTTTCACAAAAGAGGAAATAGGGATACTTACATAAAGAAGAGAAAACTTACATAAAAGAGTACGAGATACTTACATAAAGAAAAAAATAGAGATGCTTGGGGCTGTAAAAATTATAATAATTTTCTAAGCAATATAGGTCTGAACTTGGGGCACGCTCTCGCTAGCTTCGCCACGTAACGGATACTAAGCGAAAAACTGCGTTTCTCTTGTTTTTCGCAAGTGCCGACGGGCTCAGACTACCCCGCATTCAGACCTATATTGCAAAGAATCTCTTTATTATTTTAATTTTTTTACAGCCCCTTTTTTTACATTCCGGCTTTTTTTATCTTTTTTTATTCCGCGGGCTTGCTAGCGATTGGTATATTGGGTAAAATAGATGGAATAAGAGTTCCCTGTTTTGGGAAATATAGAATTTTATAGGACGGAGAATTCTATTTAGGAGACTATTGATTCCCGAAGAGAAAGGCTTTGTCTTCTTAATGGGATAATAAAAGAAAGTGACGGAAGAATAGGAAGCGGTATGAGAGAAAAAATATTAAGTATTATAGAGAAGAATGCAAAGCTTAGTATGGAGGACCTGGCAGCTCTTTTGGGAGAAGATAAGGAGAGTGTGGCAAGAGAAGTAGAGGCTATGGAGAAGGAAGGGATAATCTGTGGCTATCACACCCTCATTAATTGGGATAATACGAAAGATGAACGGGTGGACGCTCTCATTGAAGTTAAGGTTACTCCGCAAAGGGGAATGGGCTTTGACAATATTGCAGAGCGTATTTACCAGTATGAAGAAGTGGATGCACTCTATCTTATGAGTGGGGGCTATGACTTTACGGTGATGATTAAGGGTAGAACCATGAAGGAAGTGGCAAATTTTGTGTCTATGAAATTAGGACCGATGGAGGCGGTGCTTTCCACGGCAACGCACTTTGTCTTGAAGCGCTATAAGGATCATGGAACAAGGCTCAATGTCGCTAAATCCGATGAAAGAATGCAGGTATCCCCATGATGAAAGACTTAAATCCGGAGGTTCTTTCGATTAAGCCGAGTGGAATAAGAAAGTTTTTTGATCTGGTCTCGGAAATGAAGGATGCAATCTCCCTTGGTGTCGGTGAGCCGGACTTTGATACCCCTTGGCATATTCGGGAAGAGGGCATTCATTCTTTGGAAAAGGGCAGAACCTTTTATTCCTCGAATGCCGGACTCTTGGAGCTTCGTGAGGAAATCAGCCGTAAGGTAGAGAGTATGCATGGTATTTCCTACAGTCCGAAGGATGAAGTGATGATTACTGTGGGCGGATCGGAGGCGATTGACCTTGCCATGCGTGTGATCCTGACCCCGGGAGATGAGGTTTTAATTCCGGAGCCTTGTTATGTTTCCTATCTTCCTTGCGCAAAGATGGCCTACGGTGTACCTGTGCCGATTCCTCTGGAAGAAAAGGACGAGTTTCGCTTAACACCGGAAAAGCTGGAAGAAGCGATTACGGAAAAATCTAAAATTTTAGTGCTTCCCTTTCCGAACAATCCAACGGGAAGCATCATGGAAAAAGAGGATTTGGAGGCGATAGTGCCCCTTATTTTAAAGCATAATCTCTATGTTTTAACGGATGAGATTTACGCTGCCTTAAGCTACAAAGGAAAGCATCACTCGATTATTGAGTTTCCGGGTATGCGGGAAAGAACAGTTTATATCAACGGTTTTTCCAAGGCTTATGCAATGACCGGTTGGAGACTCGGGTATGCCTGCGCGGACGAGCGGATTTTAAAGCAGATGCTGAAGCTCCATCAGTTTGCGATTATGTGCGCACCGACCACCTCCCAGTATTCCGCGATAGAGGCCTTACGAAACGGAGACGCAGATGTAGAAAGAATGCGTGAAGCCTATGATGAAAGGCGGCGCTTCCTTTTATACCATTTTAGAAAAATGGGCTTGGACTGCTTTGAACCGTTTGGAGCTTTCTATGTCTTTCCTTCTATAAAGAAATTTGGCCTTTCCAGTAGTGAATTTGCAGAGAGATTACTGAAGGAAGAAAAGGTTGCGGTAGTTCCCGGAACAGCTTTTGGAGATTCCGGAGAGGGATTTATCCGTATTTCCTATGCCTACTCCCTGGAGAACTTAAAGATTGCCATGGAGAGGATTGAAAAATTTATTAAACGGTTGGAATCATAGAGGAGCGAGCGTATGGCTTGGTATGATGGCGCGATATTTTACCATATTCTCCCCGGAGGAATGTTCGGGGAAGAGGGAGACGGAGAAAAGTCTCCTTTATCTCGCTTGGAAGGATATTTATCGTATCTCAAGGTTTTGGGTGTGGATGCGGTAATCCTTGGTCCTCTTTTTTCCGGAGATTCTTTGCATTACGGAATGAAGAGCTTTAGTGAAATGAATCCGAAGCTTGGAACCGAGGAAGAGCTCTGCCGCTATATCAATCGGGCACATAGTATGGGAATCCGTGTACTTTTTGATGAAGCGGTGGTATTTAGTTGCAGGGAATTTTTTATCTTCCGAGATATCCTCGAAAAGGGAGACAAATCCCCCTATAAAACATGGTATAAGAATGTGGATTTTCAAGGAGATTCCTCCTTTCAAGATGGATTTTCCTATGCTTCCTGGAAGAGAAAGGAGCAGTACCCGCTCTTTAATTTTGATGATGAAGACCTTCGAATCTATATTATTGACCAAATAAAGGCATGGATTCAGCGATTTTGATATTGACGGCATCCGGATTGCCAACTGTACGAGCCTGGACATCCATTTTCAAAAATCCTTACGTTACTTTACAGGACAAATGAAACCGGAATTCTTTCCTTTTGGGAGACTTACGGAAGGGGGAACCGCTACGGTATGTGAATTCGGAAACGCTCCAGTCTCTTTGCCACTATGATTTTTACCAGGCTTTGGTAAAGGCCTTTAACGAAAAAAATTTTTACGATCTGGCATATACGATGGGAAAGAATCATGAGGTTCTTTTGCAAATGAACAGCTTTTTAGAGAGTCCTCGAACGGACAGAATCAGTTCGGTTTTGACGGATAGAGCGAACTTGTACGGAATATATATGGCGCTCTTTACTCTGCCGGGAAGGCCCTCTCTCTACTACGGAGCGGAGTATGCTTTAGCAGGAAAACGGGAAAGAGAGGAAGAAGCACTGCTTTCCAACCCCTTTTTATCCCGGAGGACTCATAAGCCGGATGCTTTTACGAATTATCTGGCGAAGCTTTCGGAGATTCATGGGAAGAACTCGGAATTACAGATAGGTGCTTATAAGGAGCTTTACTTGGATCATCGCCTCTATGCCTTTATTCGAACGGACGGAAACAGCGGAGTGCTGGTGCTCTTAAACAACGACTCGATGGACCAATATATTCGGCTGAAATTGCCGATTCCCGCAACGCTTGCCTTTGATCTGATAAAGCAGGAAGAAGTGGAAATGGATGAGTACGGGCAAATCAAAGTTTTCTGTGCTGCACACAGCGGAAGAATGATTAAGGTGAAATAAGGCAGAACTATGAAATAAGACAGAACTAGTATTATAGGACAGGAAAAGCGGAAATAACAGGCATTATAAGAGAGAAAAGAGCAAAAGAAGAGTAAGTAATATAAGAGATAAAAGAGTAAAACAAGAGCTACAACGCATAGGGGGAGGATTATGGACAGATTTTTTTCGGAATTGGATCGCTATCTTTTCGGAGTGGGAAGACATTATCAGATTTATGAGAAAATGGGTGCACATCCCTGTACTTATGAAGGAAAGAAGGGAGTTCACTTTGCGGTCTGGGCACCCCATGCGAAGGCGGTATCCCTGGTCTGTGACAGAAATGGCTGGAATCCGGAAGGAAATGCCATGATTAATGTGGCGGACTCCGGTGTTTTTGAGTGCTTTATTCCTGAGATGGGAGAAAATGAGCTCTATAAGTATGCTATTTTGACACAAAAGGACGAGTGGATTTATAAGGCAGACCCCTATGCCTTTTCCAGTGAGTTCCGTCCCGGAAATGCTTCCGTTACGTCAAATATAGAAAAATTCCCTTGGACCGATAAGGAATGGATGAAGAGCCGGAAAAAGACAAACTGGGAAGAAAGTCCCATGGCTATCTATGAAGTGCATATCGGCTCTTGGAAGCGCGAGGGAAATCCCAGAAAGAAACGGCTTCATCAGCTATCAGAAGGCGGGGAGAGATCTTGCGGAATACTGCAACTATATGGGCTACACCCATGTGGAGCTCATGGGTATTGCGGAGCACCCCTTTGACGGCTCCTGGGGCTATCAGGTTACGGGCTACTATGCACCGACTTCGCGCCACGGCAGTCCGAAGGACTTTATGGAAATGGTGGATATTCTGCACAATGCCGGAATCGGTGTGATTTTGGACTGGGTGCCGGCACATTTTCCAAAAGATGCCCATGGCCTTGCCGATTTCGACGGCGAAGCATGCTACGAGCACCCGGATTCTCGTCTCGGAGAGCATCCGGACTGGGGAACGAAGATTTTTAATTACGGAAAGACCGAGGTGGAGAACTTTCCTGATAGGAAATGCACTCTACTGGTACGATATGTATCATATTGACGGACTAAGAGTCGATGCCGTGGCGTCTATGCTTTACTTGGATTACGGCAGAAAAGACGGACAGTGGCTACCGAATCGCTTCGGCGGAAACGGAAATCTGGAGGCGATTGAGTTCTTTAAGCATCTGAACTCCCTTATTCGAAAAAGAGAAGACGGCGCGATTATTATTGCGGAGGAATCAACTGCCTGGCCGGATATCACAAAGGCTCCGGAAGACGGCGGACTTGGCTTCCATTTCAAGTGGAATATGGGCTGGATGCATGATTTCCTAAGCTATATGGAGGAGAATCCGCTTTACCGTTGCTATCACCATAACAAAATGACCTTCGGGATGAGCTATGCTTACTCGGAGAAGTTCATCTTGGTGCTTTCCCATGATGAGGTGGTGCATCTGAAAGCGCTCCATGATTGAAAAGATGCCGGGAACGAATGAAGAACGCTTCCAAAACCTGAAAGGCAGATACTTTCTTTCATGCTGGGGCATGCCGGAAAGAAACTTCTCTTTATGGGACAGGACTTCGGGCAGTACAGTGAGTGGAGTGAAGCACGTTCCATAGACTGGTATCTTTTAGAGCAGGAGGAGAATCGTTCCCTCCATAATTTCCTGCGCGATTTACTGCATCTTTATCAGGAGTATCCGGCGTTCTACGAGGCGGACTACGAGTATGAGGGCTTTTCCTGGGTAAATGCGGATGACAGCTCCCGCTCGATTTATAGCTTTATCCGAAATTGCAAAAACCATATGGGTAAAGATAAGAAAGTAGGAAAGGGAATAGAGACAGAGAAGGGAGCTTTCACAAGCGGAAAAACTAAGCGGAAGGAAAGTCTTCTCTTTGTCGTGAATATGACAGGGGTAGATAGGGATAATTATTGGGTTGGACTTCCGAAAACGAAGAAGGTGAAGCTCCTTCTTACAGAGGAAGGCTTGGTGAAGGAGGATAAATATTTCCCGGTAGTAAAGGGAGAGTGTGACGGAAGGGATTACCACATTGCTTATCCCTTAAAGGGTTACGGGATTGCTTTATTTTCCTTCATTGAAGAAGAGGAAGATCGTGTTGCCAACGCAAAACCCTGCCCGGATAAAAAGTCGGAGCTGAAAAAGGGAGAGAATGAAAAGGAAGAGAAAGAGCAGCAAGGGGAACTGGTGGCAAAGAATTCTCGGACAGCATAGGAAAAACTCGCAGAAGGGGAGCTTCTTTCATTCTGCGCTTCTTGTTTTCCTTGTTTTCTTTGGCTTTGCTCTTTTTCTACTGCTGTATCAAAAGAATAGTAGCTATCGTTGGCATTTTCCGAAAAGCGTACTTATGCATAGGGAGATGCTGGAGCAGGTAGCCAAGGAAAAAGACTTGAGTGCCGATCTCGAAGTACTTTACGCGATTATGAATGTAGAGTCCGGGGGAAGACTTAAGGATGTTATGCAGTCCAGCGAATCTAAGGGACTGCCCGTAAATACTTTAGATACGGAAGAGTCCATTGAACAGGGACTAAGCTATTATAAAGAGTTAAAAACGAAGGCGAGAGAGCTTTCTCTGGATGAAAAGTCGGTTTGGCAGGCCTACAACTACGGAATCGGCTTTCTCTATTATGTGAAGGAGCATGGCGGTCTGTATCAGGACAGTCTTGCGGAGAGCTTTGCGAAGGAAATGTCCGGAGGGAAGACGGTCCCCTACCGAAATAAGATTGCTGTCGAAGAAAATGGCGGCTATCGCTACCAATACGGCAACATGTTCTATGCCAGACTGATAGAAGAAAACATTCTGCGAAACAGGGAGAAAAATAAGATGGAATTCAGTATCGTAAATAAGATGCTTATGAGCGGCAGTGCGGTACTCTTTTTGTATATCATGCTGCTGGAAACCTTTATGACGGACAGTGAGAGCACCGCCCGCGTATTCAAAATGAGTGTGAAGGACTTGAAAGGGAAAAAACTGAATACACTCTTTAAAAATCAGGGTATCTATAACGGTTTATTGGGAATCGCCCTTCTTTACAGTACTTACAGGCCGGGAGGCGGAAACATGGAGCTTTCCGTTGTGATTTTAAGCATCATGTTTTTAGTTGCGGTGTATGGAGGACTCAGCTCGGATAAGACAATCATCTTGAAGCAAGGGGCGCTCCCTTTTTTGAGCCTTGTGAGTTTGTTTTTGCGTTGGTAGCCCATAGTTATAGGAGGAGAAGTCCGGAACCGGATAAATGGAGAAAGGTTGAAGTACGAAAGCTTGAATAGCTGAGGGTGAAGAATTTGCTTTTAAAGCAGTAAGGTTGAAGAGGTCTATGCAGAAAATAGGAAAAGAGAGTAATCGGGAAAGCAATCAGGAAAGCAATCAGGAAGAAAGCTTACAGTCGAAGGAAAGAGTGCAAAATACGAAAAGCTATAAAAAGAATGAGCTTATCATTTTAGAAATTACGGACTTAACGGAAGAAGGCCAGGGCGTCGGAAAAAGCGACGGCTTGGTTTTTTTCGTGAAGGACAGTGTGATGGGAGATCTGGTAGAGGCTAGAATCCTAAAGGTGAAGAAAAATTATGCCTATGCCAAGGTGGAAAAGCTACTAAAGCCTTCCCCGTATCGCATTACACCCCTTTGCCCTGTCGCGGGAAAATGCGGAGGCTGTCAGTTGCAACATTTGTCCTATGAAAAAGAGCTTGCATGGAAGGAAGATAGAATCGCCCAAAGCCTCATTCGGATTGCAGGCATTCCGGAAGAGGAAGTGCGTAAGAGAGGAGAGGGAATCCTCGGGGGAAAGACTGTGCGCTATCGGAATAAAGCCCAGTATCCGGTGCAGAACGGGAAAGAATTGCATGTTGAAACAGAGCAGATAGGAGAAAATTCTGCTCTTGATAGGAAAAAGAAAACGGCAAAAAATTGCATTGTGGACGGGAAAAGAGAAGGAAATATAAATTCCATGTCCGTAGTGAGAAAAGAGCTTTCGGGCTTAAAGATGGGCTTCTACGGCTTTCATAGCCACCGCATTATCGAAACCGAGGACTGCCTGATTAACAGTGAAGAGAATCCCTTGATTTTAAACTGCATCAAAGAATGGGCAAGGGAATATCAAATTTCCGGCTATGAGGAGGAAACAGGGAAGGGTCTACTTCGCCATATTTTCTTAAGAAAGGGCTTTTCTACCGGAGAAATCTTGCTTTGCCTTGTGCTAAACGGAAAGAGCCTGCCCCATGGAAAGAGCTATGGGAGCGGTTGCAGGGGTTATCGCTAAGTGCTGAGGAAGGCGATTTACAAAGAGAAGCGGATATTCCCTGTGGAATGGATGTACAAAGCGGAGTAGATGTGCGCTGTGGGGTGGATGTACACTGCGGAACAGATATTCCTTATGGAATGGATGTACAAAGCAAAGTCAATGATCATTGTTGGAAAAATGGGACAGTTCAAGGAAGGATTGTCGGTCTTTGCGTGAATATTAACGAAGGTAGAGACAATGCCATTTTGGGAAGAGAAACCCGCTGCCTTTACGGAAAAGACAGCATAGAGGATAAAATCGGGGAGCTTAGCTTCTCTATTTCCGTACCTTCATTTTATCAGGTAAATCCTGCCCAGACCGAGAAAATCTATGGGAAAGCTCTTGAATATGCAGCCCTTACAGGAGAAGAAACCGTTTGGGACTGTTACTGCGGAATCGGCACCATTTCCTTATTTCTTGCCCAAAAGGCTAAGCAGGTTTACGGGCTGGAAATCGTTCCGGAAGCCATAGAGAATGCCAAGAAAAATGCGGAAAAGAACGGCCTCCATAATACAGAATTCTATGTGGGAGCGGCAGAGGAAGTCCTTCCCAAGTGGGTAGAAGAACAGAAGAGAGAAGGCAAGGACGTGGGACATCTGGTGGATGTGGTTTCCTTGGATCCCC
>BNJU01000372.1_pt1 | contig 72009 bp, 81 predicted proteins | sample 8539281 | NCBI WGS metagenome assembly BNJU01 (sample SAMD00202456, study PRJDB9452) | human saliva metagenome | isolation source: human saliva | place: Japan | reverse complement strand
AATGTAGATGGGGGAGCGTTGCCTCTTGTAGTTTGGGTAATCGCTAATCCTGTGACGGTAGCTAAAATTGCTGGTGGAGTTGCTGCAGTGGGAATTGCAGGTTATCATTATGTGACAGGTAAGTGGTAAAAATTAAAGGAGAAATTGCTATGGAAAAAAATCTATTTTAAAATTTGAAAAAAATGACTAATACAGACTTGCAGGAAATTCAAGGGGAGCCTTACCTCTCCTTATCCCTATTGCCGCTGGTTTTGTTAAAGGGTTTGTATATACTGGTGGAGCTATTCTGACAACTCGAGCACTCTTGTCAGGTAAATAGGAGTCTAACATGAAAACATTTTTATTAGGTTTTGCTGAGGGTTATTTTATCGTATCGCTCATAATCTACATCGCAACGTATTTAATTTTGAAAAATCCGATTAATACCCTATTTTATCCAGAAATTTACCCTGTTTTATTTGGGCTCTTTTATCTAGGATATAAGGTCAATAAAAAGCAAGTAGAGTGAGCAGCTAAGAATGACTTGTTAGTCTGCGCTGAAAATGGTTAGGGTAGAATCTAAGAATGCATCACATTGGAGTTTAAAAGGAGTAACTATGAATCGTAATTTAGAACGGTGTTATCTATTCTGACTAGGAATAGATCATACCAGAGGTGGCTTAGAAATAGCAGGGACATTAGAAATTGAAGTAACTTTAAATAGGATGTCGTAAAGGTTACTATCAATGATTTATTTGTCCCAAGCTTGCCTAGGGTGTCAGTAAAACATCACTTTCCTTTCATATCATATTTTTAGTAGGTAGGGCGCTTGTTCTGCCTATTTTTTTGCCAAGAAAGTGCAGTTGAGGTGTTTATTTGGAGTTTTACATATATTTTTGATAAAATAGGTATAGAAATTAGGAAAGTTGAAGAAAAGAAATGAAGACGGTTTTAAAATATTTTTTAGTATTTGTTTTTCTATTTTTGATGAATATTTTCATCTTTAAGATACTTGCAACTCTGGGATTTCAGCTGATAATGAGTGAAAAGAGTTATATTGTACCACCACTGTTTTCGATTATCGTTTTGTACATGATTGACAAAAGAATTAGGAAGAAAAAGAAATAAATATATATTTTAGGTAGAATGTTTGTTCTGCCTATTTTTTTTTATCCCAAAAGTGCATTTGGGAGGTAGATAGGCGCATTTGGGGAGGAAGTCCAGTTTTTGTCTGGGGATTGGTGTAAGATAGTTATTATCAGATGAGTTTATACTCTTCGAAAATCAAATTCAAACCACGTCAACGTCGCCTTGCCGTATATATGTGACTGACTTCGTCAGTCCTATCTGCAACCTCCAAACAGTGTTTTGAGCAGCCTGCGACTAGTTTCCTAGTTTGCTTTTTGATTTTCATTGAGTATTAGGAAAAAGGAGATGAATATGAAATTTGGGAAACGTCACTATCGTCCGCAGGTGGATCAGATGGACTGCGGTGTAGCTTCATTAGCCATGGTTTTTGGCTACTATGGTAGCTATTATTCTTTGGCTCACTTGCGAGAATTGGCCAAGACAACCATGGATGGGACAACGGCTTTGGGCTTGGTCAAGGTGGCAGAGGAGATTGGCTTTGAGACGCGGGCCATTAAGGCGGATATGACGCTCTTTGACTTGCCAGATTTGACCTTTCCTTTTGTTGCCCATGTGCTTAAGGAAGGGAAATTGCTCCACTACTATGTGGTGACTGGGCAGGACAAGGATAGCATTCATATTGCCGATCCAGATCCTGGGGTGAAATTGACCAAACTGCCACGTGAGCGTTTTGCGGAAGAATGGACAGGAGTGACTCTGTTTATGGCACCTAGTCCAGACTACAAGCCTCATAAGGATCAAAAGAATGGCCTGCTCTCTTTTATCCCTATATTAGTGAAGCAGCGTGGCTTGATTGCCAATATCGTTTTGGCAACACTCTTGGTAACCTTGATTAACATTGTGGGTTCTTATTATCTGCAGTCTATCATTGATACCTATGTGCCAGATCAGATGCGTTCGACGCTGGGGATTATTTCTATTGGGCTGGTCATCGTCTATATCCTCCAGCAGATCTTGTCTTACGCTCAGGAGTATCTCTTACTTGTTTTGGGGCAACGCTTGTCGATTGATGTGATTTTGTCCTATATCAGGCATGTTTTTCACCTGCCTATGTCCTTCTTTGCGACACGCAGAACAGGGGAAATTGTATCTCGTTTCACAGATGCTAACAGTATCATTGATGCGCTGGCTTCGACCATTCTTTCGATTTTCCTAGATGTGTCAACGGTTATCATTATTTCCCTTGTTTTATTTTCACAAAATACCAATCTCTTTTTCATGACCTTATTGGCACTTCCTATCTATACAGTGATTATCTTTGCCTTTATGAAGCCGTTTGAAAAGATGAATCGGGATACCATGGAAGCCAATGCGGTTCTGTCTTCTTCTATCATCGAGGACATCAACGGTATTGAGACTATCAAGTCCTTGACTAGTGAGAGTCAGCGTTACCAAAAAATTGACAAGGAATTTGTGGATTATCTGAAGAAATCCTTTACCTATAGTCGGGCAGAGAGTCAGCAAAAGGCTCTGAAAAAAGTTGCCCATCTCTTGCTCAATGTCGGTATTCTCTGGATGGGGGCTGTTCTGGTCATGGATGGCAAGATGAGTTTGGGGCAGTTGATTACCTATAATACCTTGCTTGTTTACTTTACCAATCCTTTGGAAAATATCATCAACCTGCAAACCAAGCTTCAGACAGCACAGGTCGCCAATAACCGTCTGAATGAGGTTTATCTGGTAGCTTCTGAGTTTGAGGAAAAGAAAACGGTTGAGGATTTGAGCTTGATGAAGGGAGATATGACATTCAAGCAGGTTCATTACAAGTATGGCTATGGTCGAGATGTCTTGTCGGATATCAATTTGACTATTCCGCAGGGTTCTAAGGTGGCTTTTGTGGGAATTTCAGGGTCAGGTAAGACGACCTTGGCCAAGATGATGGTTAATTTTTACGACCCTAGTCAGGGAGAGATTAGTCTGGGCGGTGTTAATCTTAATCAGATTGATAAAAAGACCCTGCGCCAGTATATCAACTATCTGCCTCAACAGCCCTATGTCTTTAACGGAACGATATTGGAGAATCTACTTTTGGGAGCCAAGGAGGGGGACAACACAGGAAGATATCTTACGGGCGGTTGAGTTGGCAGAGATTCGGGAGGATATCGAGCGCATGCCACTGAATTACCAAACAGAATTGACTTCGGATGGGGCAGGGATCTCAGGTGGTCAACGTCAGAGAATCGCTCTGGCGCGTGCTCTCTTGACAGATGCACCTGTCTTGATTTTGGATGAGGCGACTAGCAGTTTGGATATTTTGACAGAGAAGCGAATTGTCGATAATCTCATGGCTTTAGACAAGACCTTGATTTTCATTGCTCACCGCTTGACTATTGCTGAGCGGACAGAGAAGGTTGTTGTCTTGGATCAGGGCAAGATTGTCGAAGAAGGAAATCATGCTGATTTGCTTGCACAGGATGGCTTTTATGCCCATTTGGTGAATAGCTAGAAAGAGGAGAGGATGAAACCAGAATTTTTAGAAAGTGCAGAGTTTTATAATCGTCGTTACCATAATTTTTCCAGTCGGGTGATTGTCCCCATGTTCCTTCTGCTCGTGTTTTTGCTCGGCTTTGCAACATTTGCAGAGAAGGAGATGAGTTTGTCTACTAGAGCTACTGTCGAGCCTAGTCGCATCCTTGCAAATATCCAGTCAACTAGCAACAATCGCATTCTTGTCAATCATTTGGAAGAAAATAAGCTGGTCAAGAAGGGGGATCTTCTGGTTCAATACCAGGAAGGGGCAGAAGGTGTTCAAGTAGAGGCCTATGCCAGTCAGTTGGACATGCTCAAGGATCAAAAAAAGCAATTGGAGTATTTGCAGAAGAGCTTGCAAGAAGGGGAGAACCACTTTCCAGAGGAGGATAAGTTTGGCTATCAAGCTACCTTTCGTGACTACCTCAGTCAAGCAGGTAGTCTTAGGGCTAGTACATCGCAACAAAATGAGACCATCGCGTCCCAGAATGCAGCAGCTAGTCAAACCCAGCCGAAATCGGTAACCTCATCAGCCAAACAGAGGCTAAAATTCGCGATTACCAGACAGCTAAGTCAGCTATTGAAACAGGCGCTTCCTTGGCCAGTCAGAATCTAGCCTACTCTCTCTACCAGTCCTACAAGTCTCAGGGGGAGGAAAATCCGCAAGCTAAGGCTCAGGCCGTGGCGCAGGTTGAAGCGCAGCTTTCTCAGTTAGAATCTAGTCTTGCTACTTACCGTGTTCAGTATGCAGGTTCAGGTACCCAGCAAGCCTATGCGTCAGGCTTAAACAGTCAATTAGAGTCCCTTAAATCCCAACACTTGGCAAAGGTTGGTCAGGAATTGACCCTTCTAGACCAGAAAATCTTGGAGGTGGAGTCAGGTAAGAAGGTACAGGGGAATCTTCTAGACAAGGGGAAAATTGCTGCGAGTGAGGATGGGGTGCTTCATCTTAATCCTGAGACTAGTGATTCTACCATGGTAGCAGAAGGTACCCTACTAGCCCAACTCTATCCGTCCTTGGAAAAAGAAGGGAAAGCCAAACTCACAGCTTATCTAAGTTCAAAAGATGTAGCAAGGATCAAGATCGGTGATTTTGTTCGCTATACGACGACTCATGATGCCAAGAATCAACTTTTCCTAGATTCTACTATTACCAGCATCGATGCGACAGCTACTAAGACTGAAAAAGGGAATTTCTTTAAAATCGAGGCGGAGACTAATCTAACTTCGGAGCAGGCTGAAAAACTTCGGTACGGGGTGGAAGGTCGCCTGCAGATGATTACGGGCAAGAAAAGTTATCTACGTTATTATTTGGATCAATTTTTGAACAAAGAGTAATGTTCGTGTTTTTAGAGTTAAATGATTTTTAAACTGTGAGAAAGATTCTTCTTGCAGTTTTTTCTTTATGATTTTTGAAACACACCCACTATTTATTCGCTTAAATTCTTGTAATTTTAGGTTTTTTATGGTAGAATGTGCTCAAGTAATACGAAAGGCGAACTTTAAAATGTCAAAACAATTAATCTATTCGGGAAAAGCTAAAGATATCTATACAACTGAGGATGAAAATCTTATTATTTCGACTTACAAGGACCAGGCGACTGCTTTTAACGGTGTCAAGAAGGAGCAGATTGCAGGTAAGGGAGTATTGAATAATCAGATTTCATCTTTTATTTTTGAGAAGTTAAATGCGGCTGGTGTGGCGACTCACTTTGTGGAGAAGCTTTCAGACACGGAACAACTCAATAAAAAGGTTAAGATTATTCCTTTGGAAGTCGTGCTCCGAAACTATACTGCTGGTTCCTTTTCAAAACGTTTTGGCGTAGACGAAGGAATCGCATTTGAGACTCCGATTGTCGAATTTTACTATAAAAATGATGATTTGGATGATCCATTTATCAATGATGAGCATGTGAAATTCCTAAAGATTGCGGATGACCAGCAGATTGCCTATTTGAAGGAAGAAACTCGTCGTATCAATGAACTTTTGAAAACTTGGTTTGCTGAGATTGGGCTTAAGTTGATTGACTTTAAGCTAGAGTTCGGTTTTGACAAGGATTGCAAGATTATCTTAGCAGATGAATTTTCACCAGATAACTGCCGTTTGTGGGATGCGGATGGCAACCACATGGATAAGGATGTTTTCCGTAGAGGTCTAGGTGAATTAACCGACGTTTACGAAATTGTCTGGGAGAAATTGCAGGGTTTGAAATAATCTGTTAGAAACGGAAAACCTTCGTCTTTCAGATGTAAGGACTTAGGCTGAAAAGGTCCCCCAGACCTTTACACTCCGTCGGGGGCTAGGTAAATTAACCGGCATCTACGAGATTGTCTGGGAAAAGTTGTAAGGTTTGAAATAACAACCTTAAGGTCGTTGGAACATTGCAAGAGCTGAAATAAAGGAATAAGAATTGATGGATAAACGTATTTTTGTTGAAAAAAAGGCTGATTTTCAGATAAAGTCAGAGAGTTTGGTAAGAGAACTCCAGCATAACTTGGGGCTTTCAAGCTTGAAAAGCATTCGCATTGTGCAAGTGTATGATGTATTTGACTTGGCAGAGGACTTGTTTGCACCTGCGGAAAAACACATCTTCTCTGAGCAGGTGACAGACCATGTCTTGGACGAAGCGGCTGTGCAAGCGGATCTTGCCAACTATGCTTTCTTTGCCATTGAAAGCCTACCAGGGCAATTTGACCAGCGTGCAGCATCTTCACAGGAAGCCTTGCTTTTACTAGGAAGTTCGAGTGACGTGACAGTTAATACAGCACAATTGTACTTGGTCAATAAAGATATTGAAGCGGCTGAGTTGGAAGCGGTCAAGAACTACTTGCTCAATCCAGTTGATTCTCGTTTCAAGGACATCACGACAGGGATTGCTAAGCAGGAATTTTCAGAGTCAGACAAGACCATTCCTAAATTGACTTTCTTTGAAAGCTATACAGCAGAAGACTTTGCCCGCTACAAGGCTGAGCAAGGGATGGCTATGGAAGTGGATGATTTGCTCTTTATCCAAGACTATTTCAAGTCTATCGGACGTGTACCAACTGAAACGGAACTCAAGGTTTGGACACTTACTGGTCTGACCACTGCCGTCACACAACTTTCGAGACAGAGTTGAAACACATCGACTTCTCAGCTTCTAAATTCCAAAAGCAATTGCAGGCGACCTATGACAAGTATATTGCCATGCGTGATGAGTTGGGACGTACGGAAAAACCGCAAACCTTGATGGATATGGCGACTATTTTCGGTCGTTATGAGCGTGCTAATGGACGTTTGGATGATATGGAAGTGTCAGACGAAATCAATGCTTGCTCAGTTGAAATCGAAGTGGACGTTGATGGTGTGAAAGAACCATGGCTCCTCATGTTTAAAAACGAAACCCACAATCACCCAACTGAGATTGAGCCATTTGGTGGGGCGGCTACTTGTATCGGTGGAGCCATTCGTGACCCATTGTCAGGTCGCTCATATGTTTACCAAGCTATGCGTATCTCAGGCGCGGGTGATATTACCGCACCGATTTCGGAAACGCGTGCTGGGAAATTACCACAACAAGTCATTTCTAAAACAGCGGCCCATGGTTATTCTTCATACGGTAACCAGATTGGACTTGCAACAACCTACGTTCGTGAATACTTCCACCCAGGCTTTGTAGCTAAACGCATGGAGCTAGGTGCTGTTGTCGGAGCGGCTCCTAAGGGCAATGTTGTCCGTGAAAAACCGGAAGCTGGTGATGTCATTATCCTTCTTGGAGGTAAGACTGGACGTGATGGTGTCGGTGGTGCGACAGGTTCTTCTAAGGTTCAAACGGTTGAGTCTGTAGAGACTGCTGGAGCTGAGGTCCAAAAAGGGAATGCCATCGAAGAACGTAAGATTCAACGTCTTTTCCGTAATGGCGATGTCACTCGGCTTATCAAGAAGTCCAATGACTTTGGAGCTGGTGGTGTCTGTGTGGCTATCGGTGAATTAGCAGACGGTCTTGAAATCGACCTCAACAAGGTTCCTCTTAAATACCAAGGCTTGAATGGTACAGAAATTGCCATCTCTGAATCACAAGAACGGATGGCAGTCGTGGTTCGTCCTGAGGATGTGGATGCCTTCGTTGATGAATGTAACAAAGAAAATATTGATGCTGTTGTTGTTGCGACAGTGACTGAAAAACCAAATCTTGTCATGCACTGGAATGGTGAAACAATTGTCGACTTGGAACGCCGTTTCCTTGATACCAATGGTGTGCGCGTGGTCGTCGATGCCAAGGTGGTGGACAAGGATGTCAAGCTTCCAGAAGAACGTACAACAAACGCTGACACACTTGAAGCAGATACTCTTGCGGTTCTATCTGACCTCAACCATGCGAGTCAAAAAGGCTTACAGACTATCTTTGACTGCTCTGTTGGACGCTCTACGGTTAATCACCCACTTGGTGGTCGCTACCAACTTACACCAACTGAGGCTTCTGTGCAGAAGTTGCCAGTTCAACACGGTGTGACTCATACTGCGTCAGTCATGGCCCAAGGTTTCAACCCTTATCTAGCAGAATGGTCTCCATATCACGGTGCTGCTTATGCAGTTATTGAAGCGACTGCTCGTTTGGTTGCTGCTGGTGCCAACTGGTCTAAGGCTCGTTTCTCTTACCAAGAGTACTTTGAGCGCATGGACAAGCAAGCTGAGCGTTTTGGTCAGCCAGTAGCTGCTCTTCTAGGTTCTATCGAGTCACAAATCCAGCTTGGTTTGCCATCTATCGGAGGTAAGGACTCCATGTCTGGTACTTTTGAAGAATTGACGGTGCCACCAACCTTGGTTGCTTTTGGAGTGACAACAGCAGATAGCCGTAAGGTGCTCTCTCCAGAATTTAAAGTTGCTGGGGAAAACATCTACTACATCCCAGGTCAAGCTCTTGCTGCAGAGATTGATTTTGACTTGATTAAGTCTAATTTTGCTCAGTTTGAAGACATCCAAGCTGGTCACAAAGTGACATCTGCATCAGCTGTCAAATATGGTGGTGTGGTTGAAAGTTTGGCACTTGCTACTTTTTGGAAATCATATCGGTGCAGAAGTAACCTTGCCTGAACTTGAAAACGGCTTTGACAGCTCAATTAGGCGGATTTGTCTTCACATCTCCTGAAGAAATTGCTGGAGTAGAGAAAATCGGTCAAACAAGTGCAGACTTTACACTGACTGTAAACGGTGTGAAAGCTAGATGGACAGAAACTTGACAGTGCCTTCCAAGGAAAAACTGGAAGAAGTTTACCCAACAGAGTTTGCCCAAAGCCAAAGAACTGGCTGAAGTACCAGCTGTGGCATCAGATGTTGTGATTAAAGCCAAAGAAAAGGTTGAAAAAAACCGGTAGTTTATATCCCAGTCTTCCCAGGAACCAACTCGGAATATGACTCAGCCAAGGCCTTCGAAAAAAAGAAGGTGCAGAGGTCAACTTGGTACCATTTGTGACCTTGAATGAAGAGGCTATTGTCAAGTCAGTTGAAACTATGGTTGACAACATCAGTAAAGCTAACATTCTCTTCTTTGCAGGTGGCTTCTCAGCTGCGGACGAACCAGATGGTTCAGCTAAGTTTATTGTCAATATCCTGCTCAATGAAAAAGTGCGTGCAGCTATTGATAGTTTTATTGCTCGTGGTGGCTTGATTATCGGTATCTGTAATGGGTTCCAGGCTTTGGTCAAATCAGGTCTTCTTCCATACGGGAACTTTGAAGAAGCCACTAGTACTAGCCCAACCCTCTTCTACAACGATGCCAACCAACACGTGGCCAAGATGGTGGAAACTCGCATTGCCAATACTAACTCACCATGGCTTGCTGGAGTGGAAGTTGGTGAGATTCATGCCATTCCTGTTTCGCACGGGGAAGGGAAGTTTGTCGTGACGGCTGAGGAATTTGCAGAACTCCGTGACAATGGACAAATTTTCAGCCAATATGTTGACTTTGACGGCAAACCAAGTATGGATTCTAAGTACAATCCGAACGGTTCTGTCCATGCCATCGAAGGAATTACCAGTAAGAACGGCCAAATCATCGGTAAGATGGGCCACTCAGAACGTTATGAGGAAGGTCTTTTCCAAAACATCCCAGGAAATAAAGACCAGCACCTGTTTGCGTCAGCGGTTAAATATTTCACTGGAAAATAAGACTTGCAGATTTTCTAATAGATAGTATCAGTAATGTAAAAGTCATGTAGATTTATCTCTTGACGATTGCAAATGAAAATTAGGTATAAAAAATGACATACGAAGTAAAATCTCTTAATGAAGAATGTGGTGTTTTCGGTATCTGGGGACATCCAGATGCTGCTAAATTGACCTATTTTGGTCTTCACAGCCTTCAGCACCGTGGTCAGGAGGGGGCAGGAATCCTCTCCAATGATCAGGGACAATTGAAGCGCCATCGTGACATGGGACTTTTATCAGAAGTCTTCAGAAATCCTGCTAATTTGGATAAATTGACAGGAACTGGTGCGATTGGTCACGTGCGTTATGCGACTGCTGGCGAAGCTTCTGTAGATAACATTCAGCCTTTCCTCTTCCGTTTTCACGATATGCAGTTTGGCTTGGCTCATAATGGGAATCTGACCAATGCGGCCTCTCTCAAGAAAGAATTGGAAGATAGAGGAGCCATTTTCAGTGCGACTTCGGACTCTGAAATCTTGGCTCACCTCATTCGTCGCAGTCACAATCCGAACTTGATGGGAAATCAAGGAGGCGCTCAGCCTTGTCAAAGGTGGCTTTGCTTATATCCTGCTGTTTGAGGACAAGTTGATTGCGGCTCTTGACCCCAATGGTTTCCGTCCACTTTCTATCGGGAAAATGGCCAACGGAGCGGTGGTGGTTTCCTCTGAAACCTGTGCTTTTGAGGTTATTGGTGCTGAATGGATTCGTGATTTGAAGCCAGGTGAGATTGTGATCATTGATGACAAGGGAATCCAGTATGATAGCTATACAGATGATACCCAGTTAGCAATCTGTTCTATGGAGTATATCTATTTTGCTCGCCCTGATTCTAATATCCACGGTGTCAATGTCCATACGGCTCGCAAACGTATGGGTGCCCAATTGGCGCGTGAATTCAAGCATGAGGCGGATATTGTAGTTGGTGTACCCAATTCTTCCCTCAGCGCGGCTATGGGATTTGCAGAAGAATCAGGTTTACCAAACGAAATGGGCCTCATCAAGAACCAATACACCCAACGTACCTTTATCCAACCGACTCAAGAATTGCGGGAGCAAGGGGTGCGGATGAAACTGTCTGCCGTTTCTGGTGTTGTCAAAGGCAAGCGTGTGGTTATGATTGATGACTCTATTGTACGTGGGACGACCTCTCGTCGTATCGTCCAGCTTTTAAAGGAAGCAGGGGCGACTGAGGTTCACGTTGCAATTGGAAGCCCAGCGCTAGCTTATCCATGCTTCTACGGAATTGATATCCAGACTCGTCAGGAACTGATTGCGGCCAATCATACGGTCGAAGAAACGCGCCAAATCATTGGGGCGGACAGTCTGACTTACCTTTCTGTTGAAGGTTTGATTGATTCAATTGGTATTGAAACAGATGCGCCAAATGGTGGTCTCTGTGTCGCTTACTTTGACGGTGACTACCCAACACCTCTCTACGACTATGAAGAAGACTATCGTAGAAGTTTGAAAGAAAAGACCAGTTTTTACAAATAGATGACAGATTTTCCGTTAAAGAAAAGGAATATAAAAATGACAAATAAGAATGCTTATGCTTCACGTCTCACTACTGACTAAAAGCTAAAGCATTTGTCAGTAGACGCTTTCTCCTATGGGACCAAAGCTAGAGACCTGACTAGTATTTTTAGATAAAATAATTGTTTATCTAAAAATATGTCGCAGTCTTTCCCCAAAAAAAGAAAAGGAAAAATAAAATGGCAAATAAAAATGCGTACGCTCAATCTGGTGTGGATGTTGAAGCGGGTTATGAAGTTGTTGAACGGATTAAAAAGCACGTGGCTCGTACGGAGCGTGCAGGTGTCATGGGAGCTCTGGGTGGCTTGGTGGTATGTTTGACCTTTCAAAGACTGGGGTTAAAGAACCCGTCTTGATTTCAGGAACTGATGGTGTCGGAACCAAGCTCATGCTGGCTATCAAGTACGACAAGCACGATACCATCGGTCAGGACTGTGTAGCCATGTGTGTCAATGATATCATCGCTGCGGGTGCGGAGCCACTCTATTTCCTTGACTACGTAGCGACAGGGAAGAATGAACCAGCTAAGCTAGAACAAGTTGTCGCTGGTGTGGCAGAAGGTTGTGTGCAGGCAGGTGCTGCCCTCATTGGTGGGGAAACGGCTGAAATGCCTGGCATGTACGGCGAAGATGACTATGACTTGGCTGGTTTTGCGGTCGGTGTGGCTGAAAAATCTCAAATCATTGACGGTTCAAAGGTGGCAGAAGGAGATGTTCTTCTCGGACTTGCTTCAAGTGGGATTCATTCCAATGGTTACTCTCTCGTCCGTCGTGTCTTTGCGGATTACACAGGTGAGGAAGTCCTGCCAGAATTGGAAGGCAAGAAACTCAAGGAAGTTCTTCTTGAACCGACTCGTATCTATGTCAAGGCTGTCTTGCCACTCATCAAGGAAGGGTTGGTCAACGGCATTGCCCACATCACAGGTGGTGGCTTTATCGAGAATGTCCCTCGTATGTTTGCAGCTGACTTGGCTGCTGAGATTGAGGAAGACAAGGTTCCAGTTTTACCGATTTTCAAAGCCCTTGAAAAATACGGTGAAATCAAACATAAAGAAATGTTTGAAATCTTCAATATGGGTGTGGGACTCATGTTGGCAGTTAACCCTGAAAATGTAGGTCGTGTCAAGGAATTGTTGAATGAACCAGTTTATGAAATTGGTCGTATCGTCAAGAAAGAAAACGAAAGTGTCATCATCAAATGAAAAAAATAGCAGTTTTTGCCTCGGGTAATGGCTCAAATTTTCAGGTGATTGCCGAAGAATTTCCAGTGGAGTTTGTCTTTTCAGATCATCGTGATGCCTATGTGCTCGAACGTGCAGACAAGCTCGGCGTTCTGTCCTATGCTTTTGAACTCAAGGAGTTTGAGAGCAAGGCAGACTATGAAGCGGCCCTTGTCGAACTCTTGGAAGAACACCAGATTGCCTTGGTTTGTCTAGCAGGATACATGAAAATCGTTGGGCCAACTTTATTGTCGGCTTATGAAGGTCGAATCATCAATATCCATCCAGCCTACCTGCCAGAATTTCCAGGAGCTCACGGAATTGAGGACGCTTGGAATGCTGACGTGGATCAGTCTGGTGTGACCATTCACTGGGTAGATTCTGGTGTGGACACTGGTAAGATCATCAAACAAGTCCGTGTACCGCGACTAGCTGATGATACCATTGAAAGCTTTGAAGCTCGCATTCATGAGGCAGAGTATAAGTTGTATCCGGAAGTTATTAGAGAATTGTTGGACAAATAAATGAAAAAATGGTTAGAAACATTTGCTTTGATTAGCTTGGTAATCGTTCTACGTTTACTGGTAAATTTCTTCTTCCCAGAGTTTCCCTATTGGGGGAGATTTTTACTGACAGTGATTTTAGGAGTCTTGGTAATCGTCTCCCTATACTTTATGAAAAGAAAATTGCCTAAGTAGAGAGTTTGAAAATGAAAGGAAGTAACATGACTAAACGCGCCTTAATCAGCGTCTCAGACAAAGTGGGCATTGTTGAATTTGCCCAAGAACTCAAAAACTTGGTTGGGACATCATCTCAACAGGTGGAACCAAGGTTTCCCTTGATAATGCTGGGGTAGACACCATTGCGATTGATGATGTGACTGGTTTTCCAGAGATGATGGACGGTCGTGTCAAGACCCTTCACCCAAATATTCACGGTGGGCTCCTTGCTCGTCGCGACTTAGATAGCCATTTAGAAGCGGCTAAGGACAATCAGATTGAGCTTATCGATCTTGTTGTAGTTAACCTTTACCCATTTAAGGAAACCATTCTCAAACCAGACGTGACTTACGCTAATGCTGTGGAGAATATCGATATTGGTGGTCCATCTATGCTTCGTTCAGCAGCGAAGAACCACGCTAGCGTAACAGTTGTGGTAGATCCAGTGGATTACGCTGTGGTGCTTAACGAATTGTCAGCAAACGGAGAAACAAGCTATGAAACTCGACAACGTTTGGCAGCCAAGGTTTTCCGTCACACAGCGGCTTATGATGCCTTAATCGCAGAATACTTCACAGCTCAAGTGGGTGAAACAAAACCTGAAAAGCTCACTTTGACTTATGATCTCAAGCAATCAATGCGCTATGGGGAAAATCCTCAACAGGATGCAGATTTCTACCAAAAAGCCTTGCCGACTGATTACTCCATTGCTTCAGCCAAACAGCTTAACGGTAAGGAATTGTCATTCAACAATATCCGCGATGCTGATGCTGCTATCCGTATCATTCGTGATTTTAAAGACCGTCCAACCGTTGTGGCTCTCAAACACATGAACCCATGTGGAATCGGTCAGGCTGATGACATCGAGACTGCTTGGGACTACGCTTATGAGTCTGACCCAGTGTCTATCTTTGGTGGAATTGTTGTTCTCAACCGTGAGGTGGATGCTGCGACAGCTGAGAAGATGCACGGCGTTTTCCTTGAAATCATCATCGCACCAAGCTATACGGATGAGGCGCTAGCCATTTTGACTAATAAAAAGAAAAACTTGCGTATCCTTGCCTTGCCATTTGATGCTCAAGAGGCTAGCGAAGTGGAAGCAGAATACACAGGTGTAGTTGGTGGACTTCTGGTGCAAAACCAAGATGTGGTCAAGGAAAGCCCAGCCGATTGGCAAGTGGTGACCAAACGCCAACCAACTAAGACAGAATCGACAGCTCTTGAGTTTGCTTGGAAGGCTATTAAATACGTCAAATCAAACGGAATCATTGTAACCAACGACCACATGACACTGGGTGTTGGTCCAGGTCAGACTAACCGTGTGGCTTCTGTTCGTATTGCCATTGACCAAGCCAAAGACCGCCTTGACGGTGCTGTACTTGCTTCGGATGCCTTCTTCCCATTTGCGGATAATGTGGAAGAAATCGCCAAAGCAGGTATTAAGGCTATTATACAGCCAGGTGGATCGGTCCGTGATCAGGAATCCATCGAAGCTGCGGATAAATATGGCTTGACCATGGTCTTTACAGGCGTGAGACATTTTAGACATTAAGAAGGTAAAGGGAAGAAAACAGTTTCTTTCCTTTTTTGCTTAAAAATGCTTAATAAAACAAGATTAAAACGAACGTTTGTGTTATAATGTTATTAAATAATTCGCAAAAGAGGTTGTAAGATGAAGCTGTTAGTTGTCGGATCGGGTGGTCGTGAACATGCGATTGCTAAGAAGTTGCTTGAATCAAAAGACGTTGAAAAAGTCTTTGTAGCTCCTGGGAATGATGGGATGACTCTGGATGGTTTGGAATTGGTAAATATCTCTATTTCCGAACATTCTAAATTGATTGACTTCGCAAAGGCCAACGATATTGCTTGGACCTTTATCGGTCCAGATGATGCCCTTGCGGCTGGTATCGTGGATGATTTCCATGTAGCTGGTCTCAAAGCCTTTGGTCCGACAAGATTGGCAGCGGAGTTGGAGTGGTCCAAGGATTTTGCCAAGGAAATCATGGTCAAATACGGCGTTCCGACAGCAGCCTATGGCACATTTTCTGACTTTGAGGAAGCTAAGGCCTATATCGAAAAGAAGGGGGCTCCAATCGTAGTCAAGGCAGATGGTTTGGCACTTGGGAAGGGTGTCGTCGTTGCGGAGACGGTTGAGCAAGCAGTCGAAGCCGCTCACGAAATGCTGTTGGACAATAAATTTGGGGACTCAGGTGCGCGTGTGGTTATCGAGGAGTTTCTGGCTGGAGAAGAGTTTTCTCTCTCTTTGCCTTTGTCAATGGCGATAAGTTCTACATCATGCCAACGGCTCAGGATCACAAACGTGCCTATGATGGCGATAAGGGGCCTAACACGGGCGGTATGGGTGCCTATGCGCCAGTTCCACACTTACCACAGAGTGTAGTTGATACAGCGGTTGACACCATTGTCAAGCCAGTCCTAGAAGGTATGATTCAAGAAGGTCGTCCGTATCTTGGTATCCTTTATGCGGGTCTTATCTTGACAGCTGATGGACCCAAAGTCATCGAGTTTAATGCTCGCTTTGGAGACCCTGAAACTCAGATTATCCTGCCTCGTTTGACATCTGACTTTGCACAAAACATCACAGATATTCTGGATGGCAAGGAGTCAAACATTACTTGGACGGACAAGGGTGTAACACTGGGTGTGGTCGTCGCATCCGAGGGTTATCCACTAGATTACGCAAAGGGTGTCGAGTTGCCAGCCAAAACCGATGGTGATATCATCACCTACTATGCAGGGTCTAAGTTTGCGGAAAATAGCAGAGCACTGCTATCAAACGGCGGACGTGTCTATATGCTCGTCACCACAGCAGACACCGTCAAAGAAGCCCAAAACACTATCTACCAAGAACTCGCCCAACAAAAAACAGAAGGCCTCTTTTACCGAACAGATATTGGAAGAAAGGCGATAAAGATTAATAGATACTAAATTTGTCATGGTGAGCGAAAGCGAACCAAACTAAGATAATGGTCGCCGTGGTGAAAAAACCAGAACGTTTTCTGTTCTGGTCTAGGGAAAATTTGAGACCTTAGGCTCAAATTTTAGGAATGAAACCTAAGGTTTGCTTCCGTCCCTCACAATCTAAGGTGATTGTTGAAAAAGAGGAAAAAGGAGAAGAAATGAAACCCGTAATTTCCATTATCATGGGCTCAAAATCCGACTGGGCAACCATGCAAAAAACCGCCGAAGTCTTAGACCGCTTCGGTGTAGCCTACGAAAAGAAAGTTGTCTCTGCCCACCGTACTCCAGACCTCATGTTCAGACATGCGGAGGAGGCTCGTAGTCGTGGTATCAAGGTCATTATCGCGGGTGCTGGTGGCGCAGCCCATTTGCCAGGTATGGTTGCTGCTAAAACAACCCTTCCAGTCATTGGTGTGCCCGTCAAATCTCGTGCCCTAAGTGGAGTGGACTCGCTCTATTCTATCGTACAGATGCCGGGAGGTGTGCCTGTTGCGACAATGGCTATCGGTGAAGCAGGTGCGACAAACGCTGCCCTCTTTGCCCTCCGTCTCCTGTCAGTAGAGGACCAGGCCATTGCGACAGCTTTGGCAGATTTCGCAGAAGAGCAAGGAAAAATCGCAGAGGAGTCTACAAATGAGCTCATCTAAAACAATCGGAATTATCGGTGGCGGTCAGCTGGGGCAGATGATGGCCATTTCTGCTATCTACATGGGGCACAAGGTCATCGCGCTGGATCCTGCGGCGGATTGCCCAGCTTCTCGTGTGGCGGAAATCATTGTGGCTCCTTATAACGATGTGGTTGCCCTTCGTCAGTTGGCTGAGCGTTGCGATGTCCTCACCTATGAGTTTGAAAATGTCGATGCTGACGGTTTGGATGCCGTTATCAAGGATGGACAACTCCCTCAAGGGACAGACCTGCTCCGCATCTCTCAAAATCGCATTTTTGAAAAGGACTTTCTCTCAAACAAGGCACAAGTCACTGTGGCACCCTACAAGGTCGTGACTTCTAGCCAAGACTTGGCAGATATTGACCTTTCTAAAAAAATTATGTCCTAAAGACTGCGACGGGTGGCTACGACGGGCATGGGCAAAAGGTTATTCGCTCGGAAGCAGATTTGGAAGAAGCTTATGCGCTAGCGGATTCAGCAGACTGCGTTTTTGGAAGAATTCGTCAACTTTGACCTTGAAATTTCTATCATCGTGTCAGGAAATGGCAAGGACGTGACAGTTTTCCCAGTTCAGGAAAAATATCCATCGTAACAACATTCTGTCTAAGACTATCGTACCGGCCCGCATTTCAGAAAGTCTAGCCGAAAAAAAGCCAAAGCTATGGCAGTGCGAATAGCAGAACAGCTTAACCTGTCCGGAACCCTCTGCGTGGAAATGTTTGCGACCGCTGATGACATTATTGTCAATGAGATTGCACCACGACCACATAACTCTGGACATTACTCGATTGAAGCCTGTGATTTTTCTCAGTTTGATACGCATATTTTGGGTGTTCTCGGAGCACCATTACCAGCTATCCATTTACATGAGCCTGCTGTCATGCTCAATGTCCTTGGCCAGCATGTCAAGGCTGCTGAAAAATATGTCACAGAAAATCCAAGCGCCCACCTCCACATGTATGGTAAAATAGAAGCAAAGTACAACCGCAAAATGGGACATGTAACTTTGTTTAGTGATGTGCCGGATGAGGTTGAGGAGTTTGGGGAGTAAGAAAGGATCCCAGTTATAAGGTCCGTCGTCTTACCCCATGCAAGGTTGACTAGGCTTGTCGTAGGCGAAAAATCGACAAGAGAAGCCAGACAATTACTGCTGGGAAGGAATTAATTTTTAGGAGTTTGTTTTGGAATTTTTTGTTAATTATGTTGTTCCAATTTTAGAGTTAATCATGTCATTTATTGGTGTTGTTTTTCTTTTCAAACCGTCTACTCCATCGGTAAATATTGATATAGGTGATAAGTATTATTTTACTCAGAACATCAACGAAGGTAATAATTCTAATTCAACAAATCATAGTGATTATGGTCCTATGGTTGTAGGTGCTTTAATACTTTTTGGTACCTACCTCTTTTATTCATTGGTAGGTAAGTTAATGATTTTTATAATTATGGTAATTTCATTGATAAAAATTTTTAAAAATACTGGAGATTAGGAATTGCCTATAGAATAGAACTGATCCATCCAACAGCGAGTATTTTAGTTTTTTTACCAACCAATGTAAAAAGAATTTTGGGAAACAAATACAAAAAAATTGATTTTTAGTGAGTTTTCTAGCTTACAATCAACTATTGAATCAATATTAGCCCCGGTGCCGGAGTTTTTTTAAAGTTATTTACTAATTTTCAGATTAATAGAAGCAGAAATATTTCAATTTTTTTTCAATATTAATAATGACTCTATTTGTTTTACTTTTTGAAGGAATACCTATATTTCAGAAAAAAAGGAAAAATCTAAAAAAATATCAACTAAAGGTTTTGTAGTTTTTTTATTGCATATTATTATTAATATTACTTGGATATGCATTTTATGACATTGATCAAAAATCCTGTGAAAATTGTAACAGAAATGATTATTAATTATATAAATAATTAAGTTATATAACATTTACAGCAATAATTTTGATGTTGTTAAGGTCTATTTTGTAAGTATTGAAGGAAATAAGGTAAAAATCTAAAAAAATGATGAATTAGTTAATTGAAATTCTAAAAAACTATTTAACTATCTTTGATTTGGCGATGTATACGGATTTGAATACACTTGATTACTATCCACCAGTGTGAATCGGAGAAGAACAGTTTGAATAAGAGAGACTATATGACAAATAAACAAGTACAACAACCAGATAGTAAAGGCAAAAATCCTTATTTTGGAACAGTAAAGGATATGCCCGCAGAAGCGGATTTATTAGGAATAAATAAGTATACCGATGGATTGAGTAAATTTATTATGAACTGTGAGACTCCAATGACTATCGCTATTCAGGGTGATTGGGGAACTGGGAAATCAAGTATTATGAAGCAAGTTCAAAACTCTCTATGTAAAGAGTCGGTTGAGATTGTTGAATTTAATACATGGCAGTATTCTCAGTTTCATATGGAAGATCAGTTAGCGTTGTCTTTGATTTCCGAATTAATCAAAGAGCTTCATGGAGAACAAAAGTTAATAGAAAAAGTATTTACTGCTACAATCCCAATTCTAAAAGAACTCTCTTCTAAGGCTATTTCTAAAACTGGAGTAAATGGTGAAGTTGTTGTTGCAAATGTGATAACAGCCTTTACTAATCAAGTTTCTGGTATAAAAAAATTTAAAGAAGAGTTCCAAAAGCTAGTAGATAAGAAAACATGTACAACAGATGGTGATGATAAAGTAAGAAATAAACGAGTTGTTGTTTTTATTGATGATTTGGATCGTTTATCGCCAGTTAAAGCAGTAGAATTGCTAGAAGTATTAAAACTGTTTTTAGATTGTGAAGGTTGTGTTTTTGTTCTGGCTATTGATTCGGAATTAGTTATAAAAGGGATTTATGACAAATATAATGAACTCATTCAAGAGGACAAAGGAAAATCATTTTTTGATAAGATTATTCAAGTTCCATTTGCAGTACCTACTAAACAATATGATATTAGAGCATTTATTAAGAAGTCTTTAGAGGAAGATTTAAAAACATTTCAAGACATTCTAGATCCAAATTTGAATGATATTGTTAATATTATTTCTAACTCTTTAGGGAATAATCCTAGAGGCATAAAAACGATTATTTAATCATTATAGCCTACTTCTCTACATACAAGAAACGGAGGATGATTCAGTTAGTAATTGGTCTAATGAAGAGAAAAATACAACTATTGTCTGTTTTATGTCTGCAATTGAGTTTTTGGAAGAATCTATAATAAACTTCTTGATTTAATTGAGAGTGCAAGACTCGAAGATTGTTTATTAGAAATAAGTAATAAAAAGGAGATTTTGAATTATTTGATGAACCATTGAAAGATTCAGAACAAAAACTATCTTGAAATTTTTCTTTAGGGGATTTGAAAAAGAGGGAAAAAATTGATATAGAATCAATAGAATCAAAATTACAATTATCTACTTCTACATCTATGACTGTTCAAGAACGAGATTTTACAAAAGCTGAGGTCTTTCTGCGCTTTTTGGCGAGAATTCTCTAAATATATTAGTGAACAAAAGGAATTTGAGTATGAGCATACTACTGGAAATGATGTGAAATCAAGGTACTACAGAGTGAAAAAAATAAAAACGGAAGAGTCACTTCATTGTGAGTTTCGTGTAAACAAAACTTCTGTTGGCTTGGTTTATGGAGATACCAAAAAAATCAGTCTTTTAATAAGAAACTTCTAGAAAAAGAAAAAAATCAAATAGCTGAGAAATTTGGTTCTGAAAATGATGTGCATATCAGAGAATGGAATAAGAATAGTTACAATAATATTCCTGGTGTTCGTATAATGAATAGTAATTTTGGTTGGGAGAATGAAGCAGAATGGAGTAAAATATTTAGTTGGTTTATTACTACGCTAAATTCATTATCAGAAGTAGTGAAAAAAGATAATTTGTATCAATAATCATGAGTCGTATTTAAGTAAAAAGGAGAAACAACATGATCGAACGTTACTCTCGCCCTGAGATGGCGAACATTTGGAGTGAAGAAAATAAATACCGTGCTTGGCTTGAGGTGGAAATCTTGGCTGACGAGGCATGGGCTGAGTTGGGAGAAATCCCTAAGGAAGATGTGGCTTTGATTCGCGAGAAAGCGGACTTTGACATCGACCGTATTTTGGAGATTGAGCAGGAGACTCGCCACGATGTGGTGGCTTTCACACGTGCGGTTTCTGAGACGCTTGGTGAAGAGCGCAAGTGGGTTCACTATGGTTTGACTTCTACCGACGTGGTGGATACGGCCTACGGTTACCTTTATAAGCAGGCTAACGACATCATCCGTCGTGACCTTGAAAACTTCACCAACATCATCGCTGATAAGGCTAAGGAGCACAAGTTCACCATCATGATGGGGCGTACCCACGGTGTGCACGCTGAGCCTACAACTTTTGGTCTTAAATTGGCGACTTGGTACAGCGAAATGAAGCGCAATATCGAGCGTTTCGAGCATGCGGCTGCTGGTGTGGAAGCTGGTAAAATTTCTGGTGCGGTTGGGAACTTTGCCAACATCCCACCATTTGTTGAAAAATATGTCTGCGACAAGCTTGGTATCCGTGCCCAAGAAATCTCTACACAGGTGCTTCCTCGTGACCTTCACGCTGAGTACTTTGCAGTTCTTGCTAGCATCGCAACTTCAATCGAACGCATGGCGACTGAAATCCGTGGTCTTCAAAAATCTGAACAGCGCGAAGTGGAAGAGTTCTTTGCCAAGGGGCAAAAAGGTTCTTCAGCAATGCCTCACAAACGCAACCCGATCGGTTCTGAGAACATGACAGGTCTTGCGCGTGTTATCCGTGGTCACATGATTACAGCTTATGAGAACGTAGCCCTCTGGCATGAACGTGATATCTCTCACTCATCGGCTGAGCGTATCATCACACCAGATACGACTATTTTGATTGACTATATGCTCAACCGTTTCGGAAACATCGTTAAGAACTTGACAGTCTTCCCAGAAAACATGATCCGCAACATGAACTCGACATTTGGTTTGATTTTCAGCCAACGTGCCATGTTGACCTTGATTGAAAAGGTATGACCCGTGAGCAAGCTTACGACTTGGTACAACCGAAAACAGCCTACTCTTGGGATAACCAAGTTGACTTCAAACCACTTCTTGAAGCCGATCCAGAGGTGACATCACGCCTCACTCAAGAAGAAATCGACGAAATCTTCAACCCTGTATACTACACCAAACGAGTGGATGATATCTTTGAACGTCTAGGACTGGGTGATTAATTAAAAAATAAACAGCGAGCTTCAATCTCGCTGTTTATTTTTTTATCGAAAAGACTTAGTCTTCTTTTCTTTTAGTGAGTCCATAGGCTGCTAGTGTAGCCATGAGTCCTGCGACTACTAGTCCTGCAGAATCGTGACTTCCTGTTTCAGGAAGTTTTTTCTCTGTTGTCACAGGAGTTGGTCCTTGAGGAAGAGCTTTGCTTTCCTCAGCAGGAGCAGTTGAAGGAGCTGGTTGGTTTGGGATTTCTAATTTTGGTTTTTCTTCAGCAATAGCGGCTTGTCCGTTTTCATCGCCTACATGTGTTACCAGAGTTCCGACTTCGACTATTTGAGTAACGGCTTCCTGTGCTACGACACTATTTACAAGAGTTTTCACTTCCTTGCCATCGGCAGAAGTGCTCACAGAGTAGAAGTTTGTACGACGCCCGTTGACACCTTTGGTAAGGACTTGCGTTTTTCCTTTGAGCAAGAGTGGATTTTCACGAGTCACTGTGGTAAATGGAATTTCTTCTTCTTGGATATCTAGTCTAGGTTTTGTTTCTGCAACTGGAGCAAGATCATGTTCATCGCCTACATGTGTTACCATAGTTCCTACTTCGACTATTTGAGTAACAGCTTCCTGTGCTACGACACTATTTACAAGAGTTTTCACTTCCTTGCCATCGGCAGAAGTGCTCACAGAGTAGAAGTTGCTACGATGTCCATTGACGCCCGTAGTAAGGACTTGTGTTTTTCCTTTGAGCAAGAGTGGATTTTCACGAGTCACTGTGGTAAATGGAATTTCTTCTTCTTGGATATCCAGTCTAGGTTTTACCTCAGTAGTTGGTGCAAGACCACTTTCATCACCCTTGTGAGTTACAGGAGTACCGACTTCAACCACTTGGTTCACAGCTTCTTTGGTTACCTGGCTATCAAGGACTGTTTCTGTTGTTTTTCCATTTTCAGTAAGGACAGAGATGTAATGAGTTCGTTCACCTTTGACTCCTGCTGTGATAATATTTTCCTGACCAGCTGGGAGGTTAGGATTTTCTTTCTTGATAACTTCAAATGGGATTTCTTCAGTTCTTGTGATGAGTTCTGATCTGGTTTCAACATTGGCAGCCACTTCATTTTCATCCAGACTTCCTGAGTGAGTTGCAGCTGGTTTGAGACCTAAGCGAGCGGCTTTTAGTTTGGCTACAAGTGTGTCAACTTCAGCTTGTTTATTACGATTGAGGTTGTAATTTAGAGCTGTTTTAGCTGCACTTAGGGCATCCAAGCTTTCCTTGCTGTATCCTTCTAAGTTTTCAGGAATTTGTGCGATTTCTTCGCTGAGAGCATTATAATTAGCACGGAAGTAGTCTTTGTTGTGGTCTGCAAAGGCAGTCATAAGTTCAAAGATTTCTTCCTCCTTATACTCAGCGCTTGGTTTATCTGCCCAGATAGCAAGCATACTTCCGACTGTTGGAAGGTCTACTTCAGGATATTTGGTGGAAGCTAGTTGATTGAATGGAACTTTACCAGAGTTTTCAATTGCCTTTGATAGTGGGTAGGCTTCGTCTGCTTTGTGATTACCTAAAACATAGTACCAGTCACCGTTGGTATTCAAGAACTTATAACCCTTGCTTGCCAGGTACTGAGGTGATGCCAGGTTGTAGCCCCACCAGCCTTTAGACCAGTAAGAAATCAAGACATCTTTGTCAAACTGAACATCGTCCTTGTCCTCATAGTAGAAGCCATCGTTGAAGGCCATTGGTTGAAGCCCTCTTTCTTTGGCCATAGCTGCGAGGGTGTTGGCATATTCGGCAAATTTGCCATAAAGTTGATACCATTTGAGGTAGTACCAGCCTTGGGCACTAGTAGCATCGTTGGCGTATTCGTCAGTACCAAAGTTGAAAATCTTTGTTTTACCTGCAAAGAAGTCCATGTATTTACCGATGAGGGCTTTTACAAAGTTCATCGCTTCTTCGTTTCTCAAGTCCATAGTTGTTTTGGAGACTTTATCAAAGTGAGCTTGAGGGTTTTTAATTCCCAATTTTTCCATGGCAACTAGCATAGCATCCATGTGACCTGGGCTGTTGATAGCTGGGATGAGACCGACACTCTTAGATTTAGCGTATTCAATTAGTTCTGTCACTTCTGCCTGTGTCAGTGCAGTCCCGTTCGGATCATCGTAGTAAGCTTTTGTTCCTTGGATGATGGCATTTTTGACATCATCACTAGCATAGGTTTTACCGTTGGCCGTAATGGTCATATCATCGAGTAGGAAGCGAAGGCCATCATTTCCTAGAAGGAGGTGAGCATCAGAGTAGCCGAGCTCGCTCGCCTTGTCTACTATACGTTTGAGTTGGTCAAGAGTAAAGTATTTTCGTCCAGCATCGATTGAAATCACCTTGTTTTTAGCAAGTTTTTCAACCTCACGTTTAGCATCTTCTTCTTTTTGAGCTTCTGGTGTGAATGTCAAATTGCTGACTGCTTCTTGAAGTTTTGCGATTGCTTGGTCAATAGTGTCTTGTTGAGAGCGGCTGAGGTTGCTATCAAGTGAACGGATGGCTTTTGCCGCTTCGTTAACTGCTGCGACACTTTCTGTAGTATAACGGTTAAGGTCTTTTGGTACCTCGTTAAGTGCTTGTTCTGCAGACTCATAATCAGCTGCGAAGTATTCAGCATTAGAATTTGCGAATTGACGCATGAGTTTGAAGAGGCGTGATGGTGAATAACGTGCAGATGGAGTGTCAGCCCAAGCAGCTACCATACCACCGATGAATGGAATAGTTGCTCCGTCGGATTTTGGTACTGAAGTGATTGGAGTGTTCTTGATACCGTTTAAGCCTTGATCAAGGTTGTACCAACCTTGGCCATCTGCATTTCGCCCAAGAACATAGTACCAAGCATCGTTAGTGTTTAGGATTTGGTGACCTTTTTCTACTAGAAGTTTAGAAGAAGCGACGTCGTAACCTCCCCAACCACCAGTCCACATTGAAACGATGATATCTTTGTCAAAAGTTCCGAAGCTAGTATCACTATTGTAGTAAATACCATCATTGAAGGCCATTGGTTTGAGACCGTGCGATTTTACAATACGAGCTAGGTCATTGGCGTAGGCAATAAATTTTTCATATCCTTTTACAGGGTAGCCTTCGTTTGGATAGTATTTATCAGCTTGAAGAACGCTCCAACCTTTAGCGTTTGTTGCGTCATTGGCATATTCATCAAGTCCGATGTTGAAAATCTCAGTCTTTTTCGCGAAATAAGCAGCATATTTATCGATAAGGGCTTTTGTAAAAGCGACCGCTTGTTCGTTGTCAAGATCTACGGTACGAGCTGATTCCTTCCCAAAATAGCTAAAGTTAGGGTTTTGGATTCCCAATTCTTTCATGGCATTGAGAATAGCATCCATGTGACCAGGACTATTTACTGTTGGGATGAGACCGATACCTTTATCTTTGGCATAGTTAATCAGATCTGTCATTTGACTTTCTGTTAAGTGATTGCCGTTTGGATCGTTGTAATAATCATTTGTACCTTTTTCAATGGCACGTTTGACATCGTCACTCGAATAAGTCTTGCCGTTAGCTGTGATGCTCATATCGTCCAACATGAAGCGGAGCCCATCATTTCCAACTAATAGGTGTAAATCAGTGTAGCCATAATGTTTCGCTTTGTCGATGATTTCCTTTAGTTGCTCTGGTGAGAAATATTTACGTCCAGCATCAATAGAAACAATTTTTCTTTTTCGCTAGTTTTTTTCATTTACTTGAGTGGCACGTTCAGTAGTCGGAGCGAGTACAGCAGGAATAGCAGGCTCGTTTTTTTCTTCTCAGTATGGGCACTCTCTGCGCTTTTTTCCACTTGAGTTGTGTTTTCTGCTTCCGTAGTAGGGGCTGGGCTGGTATGTTCTGTTACTACTGGTGTTACCGCATTGTCTGTTTTTGGAACAACTGTGTTAACAGTATCTTTTTCAGTTTTAACTTCCTCTTTTATAGTTTTATCAGCTTGTTTTACAAGTTTTTCTTCTTTATCTTGAATTGGTGCTTCTGATACTTGTGGGCTATCCGGCACAGCTTGCAAAGTTTCAGTAGCTTTTGGTGCTGGTGTGAGTCCATCTGCAGATACGACTTGCGCACTGAAGGTAAATCCTATCAGTACAGAAGCTGTTCCGACTGCATACTTGCGGATTGAGAAACGCTGTTTCTTGTCTAGTTTCATGATAAAACCTCCTTGATACAACTATTTTGATAACGTTTACATAAAAACCAATTTAATTTTATTATCTATATAGTAAAAAAAGTCAAGTAAATTTATATAATAACTATAACAAACGGAGTAAATCATAAGATTTTGGAAATAACAACTTATATAAGAAGGTAAAATTAAGGAAAAAAATCAGTGATTTTTTTAACTTGTTTTTTTAGTAAAAAGTGCTACAAATAAATATATTTAATAGCGTTTTTCATATTCGCTTTTTCGTGCTATAATATATATAGAAAAAGCCTGAGCAAGGCTCAAGCTTTTTCTTAGTGACCACGGTTACATGAAATGAATTTGATTTTGTAGTAATCTGCTCTCTTATACGTTTCGCTATAGGCAAGAACTTGTCCAGTTGCTTCAAGCTTAGTAGTTTTTGTTTGAAGTACTGTTGGGAATTGTGTATCAATTCCTAGTATAGAAGCAGCATGCTCTGGTGTTGGGAATGTAATTGCATTGATTTCCTCAAAATGCTCATCATTCATATGAATGTGGTAATCCAATTTGAAACGTTTATAGATAGAGCTATAATATTCAAGATTTGGATAATTGGCATTGATATATTGTTCTGGAATATAGGATGTGTGATAGATGTAAACAACACCATTTGTTTCGCGTACACGCTCAATTTTGTAGTAGAACTGATCACCACGTAGTCCAAGTTTATCTAAATATTCAAGTTTATTTCCACGTTCGATAGAAAGGACAGTGACTTTATCATTTTTCATTTCGAAAACTTCGACGTCTGAAAATTCTACGAGTTTGTGTTTACGTGCGCGTGAAACGAATGTACCCTTTCCTTGTTGGCGAACGATGTAACCATCTTTAGCAAGATCGTTTAAAGCACGAACAACTGTGATAGAACTTACATCATACATTGAAATCAATTCGGCTTCTGTGTAAAATTTATCACCACTTTCAAATTGACCAGAGATAATTTTATTTTTTAATTCATCTTTAATATATTGGTATTTTTGGAATAGCCATAATTTCACCTCAATTCTATTTTTTTCCATCCTTGATTCTATCATAAATGTAAATAAAAATAGTAGTATTTAGGTAAAAAAATTAAAAATAATAGGTTAGAAACATTATTATACATGTAAAAAAATCCATTTTATAATTGGATAATTCTCTGTACTTCAAAAAAATAGGCACTTTCATGCGATTTTTTTGATAATTTTTGGTAAAAAGGTAAGTAAAAAAATGGAAAAAAATTTTAAAGAATTTTCCAAAAACCTATTGACAAATGCAAAAGATTTGATTATATTTAATATCATAACAAATGAAAGCGCAAACTTAGTTAGTCAGAGGTGTAAAAATGACAAGGTTTAAAATTGAGGACGATTTCTACTTAGATGGGAAACCGTTCAAGATTTTGTCTGGTGCCATTCATTATTTTAGAATTCCAGCAGAGGATTGGTATCATTCGCTCTACAACTTAAAAGCGCTTGGCTTTAATACAGTCGAGACTTATGTTGCATGGAATTTACACGAACCTGTTGAAGGGGAGTTTAATTTTGAAGGTGATCTGGATTTAGAGAAATTTCTCCAAATAGCGCAGGATTTGGGTCTCTACGCAATTGTGCGTCCGTCTCCCTTTATCTGTGCGGAATGGGAATTCGGTGGTTTACCAGCTTGGCTCTTGACCAAGAACATGCGAATTCGCTCATCCGACCCAGCGTATATCGAGGCAGTTGGTCGCTACTATGATCAATTATTGCCAAGACTGGTGCCGCGTTTGTTGGACAATGGCGGAAATATTCTCATGATGCAAGTCGAGAACGAATACGGTTCTTATGGAGAAGATAAGGCTTACCTGAGAGCGATTCGAAAATTGATGGAAGAACGAGGGATTGATTGCCCACTCTTTACTTCAGATGGCCCATGGAGAGCTACTTTGAAAGCTGGAACCTTAATCGAAGATGACCTCTTTGTAACAGGCAACTTTGGTTCTAAGGCACCTTACAACTTTTCACAGATGCAGGAATTCTTTGATGAGCATGGTAAGAAATGGCCACTCATGTGTATGGAGTTCTGGGATGGCTGGTTCAATCGTTGGAAAGAACCGATTATCACACGGGATCCGAAAGAATTGGCAGAAGCTGTTCGAGAGGTATTGGAGCAAGGCTCTATCAACCTTTACATGTTCCATGGTGGTACAAACTTTGGCTTCATGAATGGTTGCTCGGCTCGAGGAACTCTGGATTTGCCACAAGTTACATCTTATGATTACGATGCCCTTCTGGATGAAGAAGGAAATCCAACTGCCAAATATTTGGCAGTCAAGAAGATGATGGCAACACATTTCCCAGAGTATCCGCAGTTGGAACCACTCTATAAGGAAAGCATGAAGGTGGACGCTATTCCACTTGCTGAAAAAGTTTCCTTATTTGAAACCTTAGATAGTCTTTCTAGTCCAACAGAAAGTCTCTATCCAAAAGCGATGGAGGAATTAGGTCAATGTTATGGCTATCTTCTCTATCGTACTGAGGCAAGTTGGGATGCAGAAGAAGAACGCCTTCGCATCATCGATGGACGTGACCGTGCTCAACTCTTTGTAGATGGTAAACGAATTGCAACTCAATATCAGACGGAGATTGGGGGAAGATATCTATTGTCAAGGTAATCGAAAGGGTTCTTCACAACTTGACATCTTGATTGAAAATATGGGCCGTGTTAACTATGGACATAAGTTCTTAGCTGATACACAACGTAAAGGAATCCGAACAGGTGTCTGCAAGGATTTACACTTCTTACTTAATTGGAAACAATATCCACTACCACTGGATAATCCTGAGAAAATTGATTTTTCAAAAGGATGGACAGAAGGACAACCAGCCTTTTACGCTTATGACTTTACAGTACAAGAGCCAAAAGATACTTACCTAGACTTATCTGAGTTTGGTAAGGGAGTTGCCTTTGTCAATGGGCGTCACCTAGGGCGTTTTTGGAACGTCGGCCCAACACTCTCACTTTATATCCCCCATTGTTATCTCAAGGAAGGTGCTAATCGTATCATTATCTTTGAAACAGAGGGTGAATATAAAGAAGAGATTCATTTAACTCGTAAACCTACACTAAAACACATAAAGGGGGAAAACTTATGACAATTGTAGGATGCCGTATCGATGGACGTTTGATCCACGGACAAGTAGCCAATCTTTGGGCTGGAAAACTAAATGTTTCACGTATTATGGTTGTAGATGATGAAGTTGTCAACAACGACGTTGAAAAGAGTGGCTTGAAACTTGCGACACCACCAGGTGTGAAATTGAGTATTTTGCCAATTGAGAAAGCGGCAGCTAATATTCTTGCTGGTAAATACGATAGCCAACGTCTCTTTATCGTTGCTCGTAAACCAGACCGTTTCCTTGGTTTGGTAGAAGCAGGTGTACCACTTGAAACCCTTAATGTTGGGAATATGTCTCAAACACCAGAAACTCGCGCCATCACACGTTCTATCAACGTAGTGGACAAGGATGTGGAAGACTTCCACAAACTGGCGGAAAAAGGTGTTAAACTTACTGCTCAAATGGTTCCAAATGATCCAGTTTCAGACTTTTTGAGCTTATTAAAATAGGAAAAAATTTTTAGGAGGTCATTGTTATGATACAATGGTGGCAAATTTTACTTCTCACTTTGTACTCAGCTTATCAAATCTGTGATGAGTTGACGATCGTTTCATCTGCAGGTTCCCCTGTATTTGCTGGTTTCATTACTGGTTTAATCATGGGAGATGTGACAACTGGTTTGTTTATCGGTGGTAGCTTGCAGTTGTTCGTTCTTGGTGTTGGTACCTTCGGTGGTGCTTCTCGTATCGACGCAACTTCTGGTGCGGTTCTTGCAACAGCATTCTCAGTTTCACAAGGAATTGCTACAGACCTTGCGATTACAACAATCGCTGTACCAGTAGCAGCACTTTTGACATACTTCGACGTTCTTGGACGTATGACAACTACTTTCTTCGCACACCGTATTGATGCTGCAATCGAACGCTTTGACTATAAAGCAATCGAACGCAACTACCTTCTTGGTGCTCTTCCTTGGGCTCTTTCTCGTGCCCTTCCAGTCTTCTTTGCCCTTGCCTTTGGTGGTGCATTTGTACAAACAGTAGTAGACTTGGTTAAACAATACCAATGGGTTGCTGATGGTTTGACACTTGCAGGACGTATGCTTCCAGGTCTTGGATTTGCAATCTTGCTTCGTTACCTTCCAGTTAAACGTAACCTTCACTACCTTGCTATGGGATTCGGTTTAACAGCTATGTTGACTGTTCTTTACTCAAACGTAACAAGTCTTGGTGGCGCTGTTGCTGGTATCGTAGGAACTCTACCTAAAGATGTGGCTGAAAAATTGCTTTTGTCAACAACTTTAAAGGTTTGTCTATGATTGGTATCTCTATCGTGGGTATCTTCCTTGCAGTGCTTCACTTCAAAAATAGCCAAAAAGTAGCTGTAGCAGCACCTTCTACACCATCAGAAAGTGGGGAAATCGAAGATGACGAATTCTAATTACAAACTTACAAAAGAAGATTTTAATCAAATTAACAAACGTAGCTTGTTTACTTTCCAATTAGGTTGGAACTACGAACGTATGCAAGCTTCTGGTTACCTTTACATGATCTTGCCTCAATTGCGTAAAATGTATGGGGATGGAACTCCTGAATTGAAAGAAATGATGAAAGTTCATACTCAATTCTTCAATACTTCTCCATTCTTCCACACAATCATCGCTGGTTTTGACCTTGCCATGGAAGAAAAAGATGGTGTAGGTTCAAAGATGCCGTTAACGGTATCAAGACAGGTTTGATGGGACCATTCGCTCCTCTTGGAGATACTATCTTTGGTTCACTTGTACCTGCTATCATGGGATCTATCGCAGCAACTATGGCTATCGCTGGCCAACCATGGGGTATCTTCCTTTGGATTGCAGTTGCAGTAGTGTATGACATTTTCCGTTGGAAACAATTAGAATTTGCCTACAAAGAAGGGGTTAACCTTATCAACAACATGCAAAGTACTTTGACAGCTTTGATTGACGCTGCATCTGTACTTGGTGTCTTCATGATGGGTGCTCTTGTAGCAACAATGATCAACTTTGAAGTTTCTTATAAATTGCCAATCGGTGAAAAAATGATTGACTTCCAAGACATCTTGAACTCAATCTTCCCACGCTTACTTCCAGCAATCTTTACTGCCTTTATCTTCTGGTTGCTTGGTAAGAAAGGTATGAACTCTACAAAAGCAATTGGTATCATCATTGCTCTTGCAGTAGGTCTTTCATTCATCGGTAAATTCTTGCTTGGAATGGGCGTATAATTTATGACGAAATCATTAATTTTGGTGAGTCATGGTCGCTTCTGTGAAGAACTTAAAGGTAGCACTGAAATGATCATGGGTCCACAAGACAATATTTATACAGTAGCTCTTCTTCCAGAAGATGGCCCAGAAGATTTTACTGCAAAATTTGAAGCTGCTATTGAAGGATTGGATGATTTCCTAGTCTTTGCGGATCTTCTCGGTGGAACACCATGTAACGTGGTAAGCCGTTTGATTATGGAAGGTCGTGATATTGACCTTTACGCAGGGATGAATCTTCCAATGGTGATTGAATTTATCAATGCGAGCCTTACAGGTGCAGATGCGGACTATAAGAGCCGTGCTGCAGAAAGCATTGTGAAAGTTAATGACCTGTTAGCTGGCTTCGATGATGACGAAGATGAATAAGATGTGATTTAGAGCATCTTATATAGAATATTCATGGGAATGGGGCTTACTCCCATTCCCATATTTGATAGAAAAAGAGGAACTCAATGCTACATTATACAAAAGAAGACTTGCTCGAATTGGGTGCAGAAATCACTACACGTGAAATCTACCAACAGCCTGATGTATGGAAAGAAGCTTTTGAATCTTATCAAGCAAAACGTGAAGAAATTGCAGCCTTCCTACAAGGGATTGCTGATAAACACGACTATATCAAGGTTATCTTGACAGGTGCTGGGACTTCTGCTTATGTGGGAGATACCTTGGTACCTTACTTTAAGGAAGTCTATGACGAACGCAAATGGAATTTCAATGCTATTGCGACAACAGATATCGTTGCCAATCCAGAAACTTATTTGAAAAAAGATGTGGCGACTGTCCTTGTATCCTTTGCTCGTAGTGGGAACTCGCCTGAAAGTGTGGCGACTGTTGATTTGGCCAAGGCCTTGGTGGATGAGCTTTATCAAGTGACGATTACTTGTGCAGCGGACGGTAAGTTGGCTCTTCAAGCTCATGGAGATGACCGCAATCTCTTACTTTGCAGCCAGCTGCCTCTAATGATGCTGGCTTTGCCATGACTTCTAGCTTTACGTCTATGATGTTAACAGCTCTCTTGGTCTTTGATCCTACAGAATTTGCTGTTAAAGCTGAACGTTTTGAAGTTGTATCTAGTCTTGCCCGTAAAATTCTAGAAAATGCAGAAGATGTCAAAGAACTTGTTGACCTAGACTTTAACCGTGTCATCTATCTAGGCGCTGGTCCTTTCTTTGGACTTGCTCATGAAGCTCAGCTCAAGATTTTGGAATTGACAGCTGGCCAAGTGGCGACCATGTATGAAAGCCCAGTCGGATTCCGTCACGGTCCAAAATCTCTTATCAACGAAGATACAGTTGTTTTGGTCTTTGGTACAACGACAGACTACACTCGTAAGTACGACTTGGACTTGGTTCGTGAAGTTGCTGGTGACCAGATTGCTCGTCGTGTTGTGCTTTTGAGTGATCAAGCCTTTGGTCTTGAAAATGTTAAAGAAGTGGCACTTGGTTGTGGAGGTGTCTTGAATGATATTTACCGTGTCTTCCCTTACATCGTTTATGCCCAACTCTTTGCCCTATTGACTTCACTCAAGGTAGAAAATAAACCTGATACACCGTCTCCTACAGGTACCGTAAACCGTGTGGTACAAGGTGTTATCATCCACGAATATCAAAAGTAATACTGCGTTTATAGATTCTTGATAAAGGGGTTTGTAAATCATACAAGTAAACCATAGATTGTCAATTCGCTTTCTATGGTTTGTTTGATTGAGAGAAATAGAAAAAGGAGAAGAGAATGAAAGCATACACAGAGCGTGTGTTTGGAAATGTTGAGGGACAAGATGTCTTGGCTTATCGTTTTGAGACTGACGGTGGCTACCAACTTGAAGTTATGACTTATGGTGCGACCATCTTGCGCTATGTAACGCCTGACAAGGCTGGAAATTTTGCCAATGTTATCTTGGGATTTGATGATTTTGATAGTTATGTAGGCAATAGTCCCAAGCATGGAGCTAGCGTAGGTCCTGTAGCAGGACGTATTGCAGGTGCGACCTTTGAGCTTAATGGCAAGATCTATGACCTTGAAGTCAACAATGCTAGCAACTGTAACCACAGTGGTTCAACTGGTTGGGATTCTAGCTTGTTTGAACTAGTTGAAGTGAGCGACCATGGCTTGACTCTCTACACAGAACGTACAGATGGGACAGGAGGATTTCCTGGAAATCTTAAGATTTGGATCAGTTATTACTTAGAAGAAAATGGAGCTTACGAGGTTAGCTATAAAGTAACAACTGATCAAGATACCTTGGTCAACCCAACCAACCACAGCTATTTCAACTTGTCTGGTGATTTTACGCAGACAATTGACCGTCATGTCTTCCAGCTAAATACTGAGGGCATTTATCCAATCGCTCCCGACGGTGTTCCGGACAAAACTCCAGATGCCAATCGTGACGTAGTAAAATACATCTACAATGGTGCTTTGTTGAAGGATATCTTTGCAGAGGAAGATGAGCAAATCCAGCTGGTATCTGGTTTGGATCATCCATTTGCTCTTCCTGTGGGTCATGATAATGCTGGTTTCCTTTATGACCAAAATTCAGGTCGCTTCCTGCTCTTCAAGACAGAGGCTCCTTGTTTTGTTGTCTATACAGCAAACTTTGTGGATGAAAGTGTCATCATAGGAGGTCAGCCAATGGTACAGCACAATGGGATTGCCCTTGAAGCGCAAGCTTTACCAGATGCCATTCACAGTGACCTTAAAGACCAAGTCATTCTCAAAGCAGGTGAAACTTTCACCAGTAAGACACGTTATGAGCTTGTTGTGAAATAAAAAAGCTGGGAAAAAAGTCTTTAAAATTAGGAAAATGCATATTATCAGGTGCTGAAAACTTTGATAATATGCGTTTTATTATGGAAAGATTCACTTTATATTATCCTAAAATAGCGTTATTACACAGCATCTCTTGAGTTGTCTAACTTGACTTTCTTGATGGAAATTATATAATAGATGTAATAATAAACATTACAGCATGAAAGAGAACCATTTATGATCTATGAATACAAGAGCCACATTTATTTAGCAGAGGCAGTTTTGGATGTAAAGGATTTGGCAAGTCAAACAGCCTTTTATCAGCAAATCATTGGTTTAGAAATCTTATCTCAGACTGAGACAGAGACGATTCTAGGACTTGATGGAAAGGCCTTGGTACACCTGATTCAAGCACAAGAGAGTGGACAAGTAAGAGAACATTATGGTCTTTACCATCTGGCTATTCTCTTGCCGACACGAAAGGCTTTGGCGGATATCTTGAAACACCTGACAGATTTACAGATTCCTCTTGTCGGCGGTGCAGACCATGGTTACAGTGAGGCCCTTTACTTGGAAGATTTGGAGGGAAATGGCATTGAACTCTATCGAGATAAGCCTGTTTCCACATGGGATATTCGAGAAGATGGACGCATTATCGGGGTGACGGAGGCCCTTGAGGCGCAGGATATTTATGAGTTAGGGGAAAGAGTAGAGCCCTTTATCCTAGCAGAAGGTACGAGAATGGGGCATATCCATCTTTCCGTCAAGGACAGTCTAAAGTCCAGCCAGTTTTATCAAAAGGTGTTAGGACTAGAGGATAAATTCAGTGTATCTAGTGCTAGTTGGATTGCAGCTGGGAACTATCATCATCATTTGGCAGTCAACGAATGGGGAGGAAAAAAGCTGGCTTCACGTAAGCAAGGCTTGCCAGGCTTAGCCTATTATGTCATTGAGGTCGCTAGTAAAGAAGAACTGTTAACGATTGCGCAACGAGCACAAGAAGTTGATGTACCAATCAAGTGGCTGACATCGAGCCAGTTGGAAATCACAGACCCAGATGGAATTGTGACTCGTGTTCGCTTAGATAGATAAAACTAGGAATTTCTATCAAGTTATCAGCATGACTAGTTTACCTTTTGAAAAGTCTGTGGTAACAGAACTGCGTAAGCTGGATAGGCGAGAATTTTGACAAAGGAGCTGATTAGAGATATAATGAAGAAAAATCGAGCAAGGGAAAAGAAATGACAAACTCAAAGTATATTACTCGTTTGAAGCGTTCAGAGGGCCAGTTGCGTGGAATTCAGAAGATGATTGAAGAGGATCGTGACTGTGCTGATATTGTGACGCAACTAACAGCCGTGAAATCTAGTGTAGAGCGCGTGATTGAGATGATAATTACGGAAAACCTTACTGAATGTATCAATCAGCCGCTAGATGATCCTGAAGCCCAAAAGGAACGCCTAGAAAAGGCTATCCGATACTTGATTAAACGGAAATAAAGAGATGAGAGTTGCAAAGATCTCTGCTATTAGAATAGTTGAATGTGAATCAAGAGAGGCTGGAAAAAGTCTTTAAAATTAAAAAAAAATGCATACTATCAGGTGTTGAAAAACCTTGATAGTATGCGTTTTATTGTGGAGAAATTTACTTCATTTTCTCCTGAAATTGAGTTTTGCCCAGCTCCTCTTGATTATTCTACTTGACCTGGCCAAGCATTCATACCACCTTCTACGTTGGTAACGGTAAGGCCTTGGGAACTGAGAAATTGGCAGGCAGATGCAGAGCGGACTCCTCCTTGACAGATGACATGGTATTCATGGTCAGGTTTGAGTTCTTTGTAGCCTTGCTCTAAGGTACTTAATGGAAGATTTTTGGCACCTGGTGCATGTCCTGCTTGAAATTCATGTGCTTCACGGACATCGATAAGTTCTAGATTTTCATTTTGATATTTTCCATAAAAGTCAGCCATGCTGATACTAGTTTCCATATTCTACTCCTTCTGGGTTAGCCATTTTGTATAGTGAATAAGCGCCGTCAAGGTTTTGGACGGTAAATCCTGCTTGCTTGAGGATACGCTCTGCGATATAGCTGCGCAAACCACTGTGGCAGCTGACGATGTAGGCTTGTTTTTTGTCCAGTTCATCCAAGCGTTCCCGTAGTTCGTTTAGGGGGATGTGGATGGTGTCGACTTTGAGTCGACCACTTTGGAATTCGCCACTGGTCCGCACGTCTAGGAATTTCTTTCCTTTAGCTAGTTCGCCTTCGAGCTGGTACCATTGAACGTTGTCGCTGAGACCTTCGATAAGGTTCAAGGCTGTGTAGCCCAGCATATTGACGGGATCTTTGGCAGAGCCAAATGGTGGCGCATAGGTAAACTCTAACTCTGGTAAGTTAAAGACGGTGAGATTTCCCTTGATAGCAGTTGCTAGGATATCAATTCGCTTGTCAACACCTTTCTTCCCAACTCCTTGGGCACCATAGATTTTTCCAGTATTTGTGTCAAAGAGGAGCTTCAAGGTCATATCAGTAGCGCCTGGATAATAACCAGCATGGTCTTTCCCACTGACATGAAGGGCCTTGTAAGGAAGTTGATTCATGCTAAGGATACGCTCGCTTAGTCCAGTCGAAGCAGCTGTCATATCAAAGGCACGAACAATAGCAGTGCCGATACTGCCCTTGTTTGTACGTCCTAGTCCTGCGATGACGTCCGCTACTTGTCGTCCTTGACGATTGGCAGGAGAAGCGAGAGAGATGAGAGCGTCTTGGCCTGTAATCTCTTGCTTGACGACAATGGCATCCCCAACTGCAAATATCTTTTTGACTGGTTTCGTAATGTTCATCAACCAGAATCCCACCACGAAGTCCCAGTTCAACCCCCGCAGCTTTTGCTAATCCATTTTCAGGTTCAACACCGACAGAAAGGATGGTGAGGTCAGAAGTAATCTTTTGACCGTTTTCGAGAACGATGACTTTTCCTTGGTCTTCAAATCGAGTCGCAGACTGAGAAGTGATAACGCGAACGCTGTTTTTAACCAATTCTGCTTGGACAAAGGCTGCCATTTCTTGATCTAATGATGGTAAGACATGGGGTGCTTTCTCAACAATAGTAACTTGCAAGCCACGTTTTGCCAGATTTTCAACCATTTCAAGCCCGATAAAGCCTGCACCGATAACGACAGCTTCTTTTGGATGATTGTCCAAGGCTGCCATAATTTCATCGAGATCGGGAACATTGCGGAGCGTGTAGGCATTCTTAGCTTCTGCCAAACCTTCAATGGTAGGAACAAATGGTTTAGCTCCTGGTGAGAGGATCAACTTGTCGTAGCTTTCTGTGAATTCCTGTCCATCGTGTCGCACAATCACAGTGTGCTCTGCTGGGGAAATACTGATGACCTCGTGAAATGGTCGCACATCCAGATTAAAGCGTGCCTTGAGACTTTCAGGAGTTTGGACCAATAAACTATCACGGTTTGCAATTTCTCCTGAAACATAGTAAGGAAGTCCGCAGTTTGCAAAGGAAACAAAGGGACCTTTCTCAAAAATAGTGATTTCAGCGTCTTCCATGAGACGTCTGAGACGGGTTGCTGCTGACGTACCGCCTGCAACTCCTCCGACAATGATAATTTTCATTGACTTTCTCCTTTATACATCTAGATGATTTTACCTGTCCAAGCACTCATACCGCCTCGGACATTGATGACATCATAGCCTTTTTTCTTAAGCTTTTTCGCAGCTAGTTTGCTTCGCACACCAGAATGACAAATGACATAGAGTGTTTCTTTTGTCGCTGGTGTGTAGGAACCAATTTCGGTTAGAGGAACATTTTTGGCATTTTTGATATGACCTCTACGAAATTCCATTGGTGTCCGAACATCCAGTAGCTGAATCGGTTCTCTGAGTTTAGCTTCTAACTCGCTGGTAGAAATACTGTCAATTTTTGTAAATAAGTGAAACATAGGCACCTCCGAATATACCCTTATGGGGTATATTAAACCATGAAGTCAAGCTTTTGTCAAGCAAGTTGTTTTGACTTGGTGGAGATTGGTTGCGATTGTATTGTTTTTATTCTCAGTTCATCAGCTTCCTCCTTGACACTCTGTCAGCTTTTGATACAATAGTACAAAATTAGAGGAGGTAGGCTATGATTCAGAAACATGCGATTCCTATTTTAGAGTTCGATGATAATCCTCAGGCGGTTATCATGCCTAATCACGAGGGGGTGGACTTGCATTTACCAAAGAAGTGTGTCTATGCTTTTTAGGTGAGGAGATTGACCGCTATGCGAGGGAAGTAGGGGCGGACTGTGTCGGCGAATTCGTTTCTGCCACCAAGACCTATCCAGTCTATGTCGTGAACCACAAAGGCGAGGAGATTTGTCTGGCTCAGGCACCTGTCGGCTCCGCTCCAGCAGCCCAGTTTATGGATTGGTTGATTGGCTATGGTGTGGAGCAGATTATTTCCACTGGAACCTGTGGTGTGTTGGCTGATATAGAGGAAAATGTCTTTCTAGTTCCTGTTCGCGCTCTGCGAGATGAAGGAGCTAGTTATCACTATGTGGCACCTTCTCGTTATATGGAAATTCAGACAGAGGCTATTGCTGCTATTGAGCAAGTTTTGGAGGCTAGAGGGATTCCTTATGAAGAAGTCATGACCTGGACGACAGATGGTTTTTACCGAGAAACGGCTGAAAAGGTGGCTTATCGCAAGGAAGAAGGCTGTGCTGTTGTGGAGATGGAGTGTTCTGCGCTTGCGGCAGTAGCCCAACTGCGTGGGGTTTTCTGGGGAGAATTGTTGTTTACAGCTGATTCCTTAGCAGACTTGGACCAGTACGATAGTCGTGACTGGGGTTCAGAAGCTTTCGAGAAGGCCTTGGAACTCTGTCTTGAGATAGCCTTTCAGATATAGCTACTCTCCTACTTTTTATGGTACAATGGATGTATGTTATTCAAATTATTTGTTAAAAAAATTGAAAGGGCCTTGGGTGGACTTTCGCCAGCTCGTCGTATCTTTTTAAGTTTCGCTGGAGTTATTCTTATAGGCTCTCTCCTATTAAGTTTGCCTTTTGTCCAGGCGAGTGGTTCGCAGGCTACTTATTTTGACCATCTTTTTACGACGGTGTCCATGGTCTGTGTGACTGGCCTTTTTACTCAACCAGTGGCTACGACCTATAATGTTTGGGGTCAGTTGATTTGTATGCTTTTGATACAGATTGGTGGCTTAGGTCTCATGACTTTTATCGGGATTTTTTATATCCAAGGCAAGCAAAAGCTTAGTCTGCGTAGTCGTGAAACCATACAGGAGAGTTTTAGTTATGGGGAAAGTAAGTCTTTGAAGTCTTTTATGCGTTCCATCTTTTTGACGACTTTTCTGGTAGAGGGTTTGGGAGCTTTTCTTCTTAGTTTCCGTTTTATTCCTGAGTTCGGCTGGGGACGGGGTATTTTTACTTCTATCTTCTTAGCCATTTCAGCCTTTTGTAATGCTGGTTTTGATAATTTCGGCAGTAGCAGTTTAGTGGCTTTTCAGACGGATCCCTTAATCAATCTGGTCATTGCTGGCTTAATTATCACAGGTGGTCTCGGCTTTATGGTCTGGTTTGACTTGGCAACCCAGTTTGACAAGAAGAAAAAACGTCGTCTGCGTTTCCACACCAAACTAGTCCTCTTCTTGACTGCAGGGATTTTGCTGTTTGGGACAGTGTCCACCCTCTTTACGGAGTGGCACAATCCAGGAACCATTGGCAATCTCAGCGTTCCAGAGAAAGTGTTGGTTAGCTTTTTCCAAACCGTTAGCATGAGAACAGCTGGCTTTGCTTCTATTGACTACACCCAAGCTCGGCCTGTGACCTTGTTTATCTATATCCTACAGATGTTTCTGGGTGGGGCGCCTGGAGGGACAGCTGGGGGACTCAAGATTACGACTTTCTTCGTCTTATTGGTTTTTGCGCGTAGTGAATTGCTGGGCTTGCCTCATACCAATGTTGCCCAGAGAACCATTGAGGCTCGCACAGTCCAAAAATCCTTTAGTGTCTTCATTATCTTTTTGATGACCTTCTTGTTGGGCTTGATGTTGTTGGGAATTACGGCAGAAGGAACACCGCGATTTATCTACCTCATGTTTGAGACCATTTCAGCTCTTGCGACAGTTGGGGTAACAGCAAATCTGACACCAGAATTGGGTAAGTTGGCTCTTAGCATTGTCATGGTGCTCATGTTTATTGGCCGTATTGGTCCCTTGACCTTGCTGGTTAGTCTAGCTGACTACCAGCCTGATAAGAAAGATTTGATTCAGTATATGAAAGCAGATATTAGTATTGGATAAGAAAGGAAGAACGATGTCAGATCGTACGATTGGAATTTTAGGCTTGGGGATTTTTGGGAGTAGTGTCCTGACGGCCCTCGCCAAGCAAGATATGAATATCATTGCCATTGATGACCACGCAGAGCACATCAATCAATTTGAGCCAGTTTTGGCGCGTGGAGTTGTGGGCGATATTACAGATGAGGAACTCCTCAGAACTGCAGGAATTGATACCTGTGATACGGTTGTAGTGGCAACAGGGGAAAATCTAGAGTCGAGTGTGCTTGCAGTTATGCATTGTAAGAGTTTAGGGGTACCAAGGGTTATTGTCAAGGTCAAAAGCCAGACAGCCAAGAAGGTACTGGAAAAAATCGGTGCCGACTCGGTGATCTCGCCTGAGTATGAAATGGGGCAGTCCCTAGCGCAGACCATTCTCTTTCATAATAATGTCGATGTCTTTCAATTAGATAAAAATGTATCTATCGTGGAGATGAAAATCCCTAGTGTCTGGGCTGGTCAAAGCCTGAGCCAGCTAGATCTACGTGGCAAATACAACCTTAATGTCCTAGGATTTCGTGAACAAGAAAATTCACCACTGGATGTCCAGTTTGGTCCTAATGACCTCTTGAAGGCAGATGCCTATATCTTGGCGGTGATTAATAACCAGTATCTAGATGACTTGGCAGAATTAAATTCGTAAAAAAATTAATATAAGTATTTTTATAAGAGGGATTTAAGAAAAATTTTTAACTTTTTCTTAATCCTTTTTAATTTTAGGAGATTATACTAGAGTCATCAAATAAAGAAAAACTCTAAGGAGAATCCTATGAAATTCAATCCAAATCAAAGATATACTCGTTGGTCTATTCGCCGTCTTAGTGTCGGTGTTGCCTCAGTTGTTGTGGCCAGTGGTTTCTTTGTCCTAGTTGGTCAACCAAGTTCTGTACGTGCCGATGTGGTCAATCCGATCCCTGCTCAAGTTGTGCCAGACGCTACTTCGGTGAGTGAAAAGAGTGACTTACCAGCAGCACTTCTCAAAGAAGCAGTCGATACAGCTCTTCCTTCAGACCAGGTAGACTCAACACCTAAAGCCAGCTTGGATACTGCAAGCTCTCCAGAAAAAGCAGATGCAGGTACTAAAGAGCCAGTAGTAGCACCAAAAGAAGAAGTGCAAGCAAAACCAGAATCTAAGAAAGAAACAGAAGATGCGCTTAAACCTGCGACAAATCCTGCGCCTACAGTTTCTGGACAAGACCGTGAAGCAAATGAAGCTCAGCCAGCAACAACTCCAGCTGAAGTGCAAAAAGGCGTAGCCGACAACACTAAAGACACAGTAGATGTTCCAGCTACATACTTGGACAAAGCCAACTTCCCTGGCCCATTCACAGCTGGTGTCAACCAAGTCATTCCATACGAATTCTTCGCCGGTGACGGTATGTTAACTCGTTTGATCTTGAAAGCATCCGACAAGGCTCCATGGTCAGACAACGGCTCAGCTAAAAACCCCGCCCTTCCACCAGTAGAGAAATTGGGCAAAGGTCTCTACTTCTATGAAGTAGATTTGGCAGGCACCCAAGGTAAATCTGATAAAGAGTTGCTTGACCTCTTGAAACAAAACGGCACTCAAAGTTATAAAGCTACTATCAAAGTTTACGGTGCCAAAGACGGCAAGGCTGATTTGAGCAATCTCGTAGCGACAAAAGAATTGGATGTCAACTTGAATGCCTTGACTACCCCAGCTGAAGTTCAAAAAGGCGTGGCTAACAATACTAAAGACACAGTAGACGTTCCAGCTACTTACCTAGATAAAGCTAACTTCCCAGGCCCATTCACAGCTGGTGTCAATCAAGTTATCCCGTACGAATTCTTCGCCGGTGACGGTATGTTGACTCGCCTTATCTTGAAAGCTTCTGACAAGGCCCCATGGTCAGACAATGGTTCGGCTAAAAACCCCGCCCTTCCACCAGTAGAGAAATTGGGCAAAGGCCTTTACTTCTATGAGGTAGACTTGGCCGGCACCCAAGGTAAATCTGATAAAGAGCTTCTAGACCTCTTGAAACAAAATGGCACACAAAGCTGTAAAGCTACCATTAAAGTGTACGGTGCTAAAGACGGCAAGGCAGACTTGAGCAATCTTGTAGCGACTAAGGATTTGGATATCAACTTGAATGGCTTGACTACCCCAGCTGAAGTCCAAAAAGGCGTGGCTGACAATACCAAAGACATAGTAGATGTTCCAGCTACATACTTGGATAAAGCCAACTTCCCAGGCCCATTCACAGCCGGTGTCAATCAAGTCATCCCATATGAATTCTTCGCCGGAGATGGTATGTTAACTCGCCTTATCTTGAAAGCCTCAGACAAGGCTCCATGGTCAGACAATGGTTCAGCTAAAAATCCAGCCCTTCCACCAGTAGAGAAATTGGGCAAAGGTCTCTACTTCTATGAAGTGGACTTGGCAGGTACTCAAGGAAAATCAGATAAAGAGCTTCTAGACCTCTTGAAACAAAACGGCACTCAAAGCTACAAGGCGACTATCAAGGTGTACGGCGCTAAAGATGGCAAGGCCGATTTGAGCAATCTCGTAGCGACTAAAGATTTGGATGTCAATTTGAATGGCCTAACCACCCCAGCTGAAGTGCAAAAAGGTGTGGCCGACAATACCAAAGACACAGTAGATGTTCCAGCATCTTACTTGGATAAAGCTAACTTCCCTGGACCATTCACAGCCGGTGTTAACCAAGTCATTCCATACGAATTCTTCGCAGGAGACGGTATGTTGACTCGTCTTATCTTGAAGGCCTCAGACAAGGCTCCATGGTCAGACAATGGCTCAGCTAAAAACCCCGCTCTTCCACCAGTAGAAAAATTGGGCAAAGGTCTCTACTTCTATGAAGTGGACTTGGCAGGTACTCAAGGTAAATCAGATAAAGAGCTTCTTGACCTTTTGAAACAAAACGGCACTCAAAGTTATAAAGCTACTATCAAAGTGTACGGTGCGAAAGACGGCAAGGCAGACTTGAGCAACCTCGTAGCGACTAAGGATTTGGATGTCAACTTGAACGGCTTGACTACCCCAGCTGAAGTGCAAAAAGGCGTGGCTGATAATACTAAAGATACAGTGGATGTTCCGGCTAGCTACCTTGATAAAGCCAACTTTCCAGGGCCATTCACAGCTGGTGTTAACCAAGTTATTCCATACGAATTCTTTGCTGGTGACGGTATGTTAACACGCCTTATCTTGAAAGCATCAGACAAGGCTCCATGGTCAGACAATGGTTCAGCTAAAAACCCAGCTCTTCCACCAGTAGAAAAATTGGGCAAAGGCCTTTACTTCTATGAAGTAGACTTGGCAGGTACCCAAGGCAAATCAGATAAAGAGCTTCTTGACCTCTTGAAACAAAATGGTACTCAAAGCTATAAAGCCACTATCAAGGTATACGGTGCGAAAGATGGCAAGGCCGATTTGAGCAATCTCGTAGCGACTAAAGAATTGACAGTGAACTTGAATGGGTATAAGTCCCTTAATGAGATGAAATCCAAAATGCCAGCTGCTAGCCAAGATAAGATGATGCCTAACAAAGAGCAGGACAAAAACATGAATGCTATCCAGCCTATGGCAACCTCAAGTAAAATGCCTGATGAAGGCAAGATGGCATCTACTAACAAGGTATCAAGTCCAATGATGGCTGCTCACATGAAAGAACAAAAAGACATGCTTCCATATACTGGTGAAGCCCAAACCTCAATGGCTACTCTTGGATTCTTTGGATTGGCTTTGGCCGGACTTCTAGGTGGACTCGGTTTGAAAGCTAAAAAAGAGGAAAATGACTAGTCTAGCCACAGACTTTCTATCTAGGATTTGAAAAATCCAGATATCGTTTAGAATGTTCGTAAAGAGATTAAAATAGTGTTATACTATTGTGGTATAGCACTGTTTTTTTCAAAGGAGAGACAGATGGGAAAGACAATTTTACTCGTTGACGACGAGGTAGAAATCACAGATATTCATCAACGCTATCTGGTTCAGGCAGGATATCAGGTTTTGGTGGCCCATGATGGGGTAGAGGCTTTAGAAATCTTCCAGCGAAAACCAATTGATTTGATTATTACAGATATCATGATGCCTCGGATGGATGGTTATGATTTGATTAGTGAGGTTCAGTATCAATCTCCAGATCAGCCTTTCTCTTTATCACGGCTAAGACCAGTGAGCAGGATAAGATTTATGGCCTGAGCTTAGGGGCAGATGACTTTATTGCCAAGCCCTTTAGCCCTCGTGAGCTGGTTTTGCGTGTCCACAATATCTTGCGTCGCCTTCATCGTGGAGGTGAGACAGAGGTTGTCAGTCTCGGGGATTTACGGATGAATCACGGTAGTCATGAGGTCCAAGTCGGAGATGTGGCGCTTGATTTGACAGTCAAATCCTTCGAACTTCTATGGCTTTTAGCCAGCAATCCAGAGCGCGTTTTCTCTAAGACAGACCTCTATGAAAAGGTCTGGCAGGAAGACTATGTAGATGATACCAATACCTTGAATGTTCATATTCATGCTCTGCGACAGGAGTTGGCTAAACATGCCAGCGCAGAAACGCCTACTATAAAAACTGTCTGGGGTTTGGGCTACAAAATTGAGAAAGCACGAGGTAGTCAATGAAATTAAAAAGTTATATTTTAGTGGGGTATGTCATTTCAACACTCCTAACGATTATTGTGGTTTTTTGGGCTGTTCAAAAAATGCTGATTGAGAAAGCGAGATATACTTTCTGCTTGGAATGACCATCGTTGCCAGCCTTGTCGGTGCTGGGATTAGTCTCTTTCTTTTATCACCGGTCTTTACTTCATTGGGCAAACTCAAGGAACATGCCAAGCGGGTAGCGGACAAGGACTTTTCATCAAATCTGGAGGTTCAAGGACCTGTAGAATTTCAGCAATTAGGCCAGGCTTTCAATGAAATGTCTCATGATTTGCAGGCGACCTTTGATTCCTTGGAAGAAAGCGAACGAGAAAAGGGCTTGATGATTGCTCAACTTTCGCATGATATCAAGACCCCCATCACTTCGATTCAAGCGACGGTAGAAGGGATTTTGGATGGGGTTATCAAGGAAGGAGAACAGGAGCATTATCTAGCAACTATTGGGCGTCAGACGGAAAGACTTAATAAACTGGTTGAGGAATTAAATTTTTTGACTCTAAACACGGCTAGAAATCAGGTCGAAACGACCAGCAAAGACAGCATTTTTCTGGACCAGCTCTTGATTGAGTGCATGAGTGAATTTCAGTTCTTGATTGAGCAGGAAGAGCGAGATGTCCATTTGCAGGTAATCCCAGAGTCTGCCCGGATTGAGGGAGATTACGCTAAACTTTCTCGTATCTTGGTGAATCTGGTCAATAACGCTTTTAAATACTCAGCTCCAGGGACCAAGTTGGAAGTGGTAGCTAAGCTGGAAAATAACCAGCTTTCAATCAGTGTGACAGATGAAGGACAGGGCATTGCCCCAGAGGACTTGGAGAATATTTTCAAACGCCTTTATCGTGTAGAAACTTCGCGTAATATGAAAACAGGTGGTCATGGATTAGGACTTGCGATTGCGCGTGAATTGGCCCATCAATTGGGTGGGGAAATCATAGTTAGCAGTCAGTACGGTCTCGGAAGCACCTTTACCCTCGTTCTCAATCTCTCTGGCAATGAAAATAAAACCTAAAACCCCTTTACAAATCCAGCCATTCATGGTAGAATGGATTTTGTGCGAAATATCAGCAGGAAAGCATGAAGCTCGTCAACAGGTGTCTTATGATAAGTAACCTTGGCTGTTTAGGCGAAGGGCATCTGCACGAATCAGGGCTTTCTAAGTGACTATTTCCACCGAAATATTATTTATATCAGGAGGACATTCACATGTCACGTTATACAGGACCATCTTGGAAACAAGCTCGTCGCCTTGGCCTTTCACTTACAGGTACAGGTAAAGAATTGGCACGTCGTAACTACGTACCAGGACAACACGGACCAAACAACCGTTCTAAATTGTCAGAATACGGTTTGCAATTGGCTGAAAAAAACAAAAAAACTTCGTTTCACTTACGGTGTAGGTGAAAAACAATTCCGTAACTTGTTCGTACAAGCTACAAAAATCAAAGGCGGAATCCTAGGTTTCAACTTCATGCTTCTTTTGGAACGTCGTTTGGATAACGTTGTTTACCGTCTTGGTCTTGCGACTACTCGTCGTCAAGCTCGTCAATTCGTAAACCACGGTCACATCCTTGTTGACGGAAAACGCGTTGATATCCCATCATACCGCGTAACTCCAGGTCAAGTGATCTCAGTTCGTGAGAAATCATTGAAAGTTCCAGCTATCCTTGAAGCAGTAGAAGCTACTCTTGGACGTCCAGCATTCGTATCATTCGACGCTGAAAAATTGGAAGGTTCATTGACTCGCTTGCCAGAACGCGACGAAATCAACCCAGAAATCAACGAAGCACTTGTCGTTGAATTCTACAACAAGATGTTGTAATATTTTATTGAATAAGATAGGCTTTGGAGCCTTGATATTAAGCACTTTGGGGCGTTTTCCCTTAGTGCTTTTTTACATTTTACAATAGCTTTTTAGCATACAGCTATAAGTATCTATACGCAACTAGACCTGTATAGTTTAAAGTGATATAATAGTCTAAAAGGAGGTACTACTATGAATGTTTTAGAAAAAAATACACAGGTAAATTTTAAGACTAACAGAGACTTGTTAGAGAAGGCTAAAGCTATTATCACAGCGCAAAATCTTGATATGACAGCCAGTTTTAACTTATTTTTAGAACACATTGTAGAAAATAAAGCCTTGCCATTTGAAACTCAAGTAGACAAAGAAAGAGAAGCACTTCTATCAGGGTTACGTGCTGAAATTGCCCGTAGCTTTGAGGATTTAGAATATGGAAGAACTTACAGTCTTGATGAAGTGAGGGCTAAACTTGGAATTTAACGAGAACTCATATAGCCTTATTATCTCCGAAACGGTACAAGAACAGCTAAGAGGTATCAAAGACTATATCTCAGCTAACTATTTTTCAGAGCAGGCAGGAGCAAACACAGTTAAAAATATTCTTTACGGATTGGCGCGTCTGGAGGTCTTCCCAGAAGCGGGATTTGATGCTGACGAAAGAGTAGGAGATATTATATATCCACCACACAAAACTCGATGCATCATTTTAGGAGATTACCTAGCCTTCTATCATATTTTTAGAGGACAGAAAAAGCTGTCTTTGTATCAGATATTATTCATAGCAAACAGGACTACGTCCGCTTTGTTTAAGAAAAAAATAGCGCCTACATGCTAGATTTTTTTTCTGTCTAATTTTTTTGAGGTGCAGGTCATATTAGTAGTGAGCGTTTAAATTATACGTCATTGACTAATAACAAGGATAGAATAGACACAATTTGGAAATTATTGGAAGTGATTCGTATGAACAATTGCTTGACATAAAAATATAAGTCTCCGTTAAAAGATGCCAAAAGTCATATTATTTTTCCAGTTTACCTCTATTCAATCAGAATCAAAAACATTAGTCGATGATGAATGTTATCGGATTATTGGATTGCCGTTTTATAACTATGAAATAACTAAAGATGAAGTAGCAGATAGATTAAGGGATTTATAGTTTAAAAAAATCTTAAAAATATTTAGTCTTATAGACCTTAGTAGAGGTTGAAGTAAGGAAGTTAATTTAAACAAAGGAAAAATTTAAATATGATATATAATTTTTTTATTCGAAAACCAATGAAGTATAATTACGTAATCTCAAGGATACTAGACATTGTAAATTTAATCTTTCTAATCTACTTCATATTTTCAGATATGGAAAAGAAAATATATTTTATTATTGTGCTTATTTTCTATCTAAGTTTAATGGTAGGTGTTTGGTTCCTAGAGAAAGAAAAATGTAAATACGGACCTAGGAAACTTAAACAGTCAAATAACTAAAATAGCAAATACTATCTCACTTAGAGGTATATTTAAAATTATTTTCTGTATAATTAGATACCTTTTTTTATTTTTTTTATATTACGAACATCTATTCTAATAATGATGGGTGAAGAGTGGCTATATAATACTCCCTACGGTATTTTTTTATTGAAAAATTTCATTTTTCATAGTGATAACAATATTACTATTTACTAGAATTTTTAGTTATTTATCAAACATTTCCCTTACTTATTGCTTTTTAGTGATTGCTATACCCATATTTTTTTATTTTTCAATAGTAGGAATTGAATCTTCATTCTTCAATTGGACTTTTATATCTCTTATACTGGTCTCTTTTCTTCTTCAAATTTTTAAATGAAGATATTCAATACTTACTTCCTGAAAAAAATGCGTCCTCAAATGGGAGAGTCCGATACTGAACTAAAGGAGCGCTTCTTCAAAATGAAGTTCAATGTGTTATTGTTCCTTCCTCTATTATATTTTTTTCTTTGTTGTTATCGGAAAAAAATTACAAACAGTAATATTTTTTTATATTTTGTTAATATTTCAACTTCAAGTAATATTGAAGTAGGAAACACAACTTACTTTTTCTTCTTTTTACTGTTTACAGTGCATTAGTAAAACTATTAATTGTTTTCTTTTCCTTTATTATTCTTTTTGAATATAAAGAAAGTTTAATTAATATGATTTGCAGATTTTTATTACCTGTGATTAATGAAGATGGATTCTTAAATCAAGATGGAAAAATATTTTAAAATTAGAAATAAAAAAAGAAGTTCAGTGTTGATAAAGAAATATACTATTATAGGTACAAGAATACGTTTATAAAAAAACATATCCACTGAAACAGAGTATTATAGATTGTCTAATAATGTATTGATTGATAAATTAGGCCATGCTCAAAATTTTAAAATTATTTCCGATCATATTTTAAAAAAATAGATAAAGATTACTTTATTTTTAGACCATTCAAGTACATTAAATGACTTTTATATTACGAAGAAAAAAATGAACGCCTGAGAAAAATTGAAGAGGCCTGATCATAGTGTTTGGTTCATATTTCTGGCCTTGTTAATGATTGTATCATTATTAAATATTTTTTTAGTTCTGAAATGGAAACTCATGGGAGAGGTGAATATAAAATCATAAAAAAATAAAAAAAGAGCCATCAAGTAACGATGAAAATGAAAGAATTTATTTAGAAAAAGAATCAGTTAATAATTGGCAATAATAAATATAGTTACGATTCAATCAGCATGACAGTGAGAGATAATTCGAATACAAAAAGTAGGAGAGCTTAAGGATAAATTATTGACGATTGAAATTGATGATAGAAAACAAGAATATCGCTTTGTTGATTCTAAAAATGCTGGAAGTTAGTACCTAGCTTGAAAAAAATATATTTGTTACTTATTTATTTTTTTTAAGTAAACACAGAAAGTGACAAAAAACTTTATGAGCACTCTATGAGCACTTATAGAACAATAATAAGGTAGTTCTTAAAACTAAAATATGTTAATTAGCATTTCGTAAAAATTTACGGAATGCTTTTTTACGTACGACGGGCATGTCGTATATTTGAGGTGTAAGTCCTCCGAGGGCACCTGCTACCGGTAAACCCAATAGCGATTCCCAAGCTTGACTATCGTGAGGTAGCGGGGAGAGGAAGGGATAGCGAAATCGTGGCTCTACGAACAGGAACGTGATAGTAAGGCGTATATAGCGGATAAGGGGCCCTCAAACTCTAAAGTCCAAAAAGGTAGTCGTAACCTATATGCGTAAATCACGAGAGTAAACGAGGAAAGATGTACGACTTATCCCGTGAGGTCTCATGAGCGCTGAAGGCGTAGTAACAACGAATTATGAGAAGTCAGCCGAACCCATAGTAGTGATGAAGTTTCTGTAATGGAAGTGGAGCGAAGGGGTGACCAACTAATCGAAGTAATCCTACTTCACTTGTGTCTGTAAAACGAGCGGTCTGATAGAACTGGACTCTATCACGTATTGACTGGGTGAAGGTTCACCAATATAAGATGTCCCTCAGGCACCAAAACAAGAAAGGAATACGCACATGTCAAAATTGCTAGATAAGATATTATCACGCGAAAATATGCTTGAAGCCTACAATCAAGTAAAATCCAATAAAGGCTCAGCTGGGATTGATGGAATTACTATCGAAGAGATAGATGACTATATCAGACAAAACTGGCGCCTGACTAAGGAATTGATAAAACAGAGAAAATATAAGCCTCAACCAGTTCTTAGAGTTGAGATTCCCAAACCAAACGGAGGCATCCGTCAACTAGGAATTCCAACAGTTATGGATAGAATGATTCAACAGGCCATTGTCCAAGTCATTAGCCCCATTTGTGAACCCCATTTCTCAGATATGAGCTATGGATTCAGACCAAATAGGTCATGTGAAAAAGTCATCATGAAGCTCTTAGAGTACTTAAATGATTGCTATGAGTGGATAGTGGATATAGATCTAGAGAAATTTTTCGATACGGTTCCTCAAGATAGATTGATGTCCTTAGTACATAATATTATCGAAGACGGAGATACGGAATCATTGATTCGTAAGTATCTTCATTCAGGTGTTATCATTAATGGCCAGCGTCATAAAACGCTAGTTGGCACACCACAGGGAGGAAATTTATCTCCTCTCTTATCCAATATCATGCTTAATGAATTGGACAAGGAATTAGAAAAGAGGGGACTTCGATTTGTGCGCTACGCAGATGATTGTGTGATTACGGTCGGAAGCGAGACCTCCGCTAAGCGTGTGATGTATTCAGTCAGTCGTTTTATTGAGAAACGACTAGGTTTAAAGTAAATATGACCAAGACTAAGATTACTAGACCAAGAGAGTTGAAATATATAGGTTTTGGGTTCTGGAAATCATCAGACGGTTGGAAAAGTCGTCCCCATCAAGATAGTGTTCGGAGATTTAAACTTAAATTGAAGAAACTAACACAGAGGAAATGGAGTATAGACCTAACAAGACGTATTGAGCAACTGAATTTATCTATTCGAGGATGGATAAACTATTTCTCATTGGGAAATATGAAAAGTATAGTCACCAGCATAGATGAGCGCTTGCGTACTCGACTACGAGTGATTATCTGGAAGCAATGGAAGAAGAAATCGAGACGACTATGGGGACTACTTAAGCTAGGGGTTCCTAAATGGATAGCAGATAAGGTATCTGGCTGGGGCGACCACTATCAATTAGTAGCTCAGAAGTCGGTACTTAAACGTGCTATATCAAAACCAGTCCTTGAAAAACGTGGACTGGTTTCGTGTTTGGATTATTACCTTGAACGACATGCGTTAAAAGTTAGTTGAACCGCCGTATGCCGAACGGCATGTACTGTGGTGTGAGAGGGGCTAGAGATTATCCCTTACTCGATTTTGTCTTAAAATGTTGATTTCTGGGGTTACTTAGAGATGCTAGTAAGGTTATTTGTGTATCTAAGTCTATCTATTCCAAAAATTACACGATGTTGATGATATAAATCTGGTATGATATAATATTCTGGCCCCCTCACTTTAAGGAAGGGAGGTGTTGCCGATGTTAGAAATTATCATCACAATTTTTCTAGCACCCTTAGTAGTCAATATTTTGACAACCTTGTTTGAGAAATGGCTTAACTCACGCAAGAAATAACCTTTAAGGGGCGATAAGCCAAAAAACCTCAACGCTGGAACGTTGGGGCTTTTTGTTGCCTTGTTAGACAATTATCATCACTATAAACCCATTCTAACATACAAGTTTGGATATTTCAAGCCTTTGTTCTGATATTCCTCAGAGTGTGTCTGTGGTTTGAGTCCGCTCACTGAAATTAGCCCACGCGCTACCAAGTTCCATTCCACAGCAAAGAAATCAACTCTTTTCTAGGGGCTTTCCGCCCTCATTTTGCTCTTTTGTGCTAAAATAGACTTATAAATTTAAAATAAGGAATGTTTATGAAATCGGGTAATGGTTTTTGGAAAGGTTGTCTCTATTTTTGGGGCTTCTTGTTCTTATTGGGCCTTTTGGTTCAATATGCTCTTCCGCTTGCGGCTTGTGTTCTGCTAGGCTATGGTGGTTATCGTCTCTATAAACGTTGGCGCTATCCTCTTTTACAGGATGCTTCGCTCGACGATCGAATTGAGCTTTTAAAAGCTCGGATTCGTCAGGCGGACAAAGATATTCAGCAACTAGAGGGAACTTTAGTAGAAAAAGGCTTAGAGTCCTATAAGAGTTTGGCCAATCAAGTATTAATTGAACTGCGGGAAATTCATCAGGAGGCGGATCGTCTCAAGTCCTATATTGATGCTGATGTTTATAACCGTATTGACAAAAAGGTTCGTACAGTACGAGCAACTATCGATGTTCAGCTAGAACGTTTGGATAGAGAAAGTCAGGTAGATTTTGAGAATGCGGAGCCAGAGGAATTAGCTCCAGAATTGTCCCAGACCTTGGCCAATATTGCCATTGACCATCAGGCCATTTTAGACAAGATTGCTACCTCTGCCGAGGGGGATAAGGAAGAATTGACTGCCATTCATAGTTTGAAGATGGAGAAATTCAAAACGATTCTAGAAGGCTATTTAAAGATTAAGGCCAATCCTAAAAACTATAATCGGGCAGAAGAACGTTTGCAACAAGCTAAAGCAGCTATCGAACAATTTGACCTTGAGCTGGACCAAGTCTTGAGAGAACTCAATGAAACAGATATGCGTGATTTTGATATCAGTCTGCGTATCCTAGAAAAAGATCGTAAAGAATAGGTTAGAAACAAAGGAGTAACCATGACAGAATTTAATTTTGATATTGACCAGATTGCTAATAATACGGTAGCTAAGGTGGATAAAACAACCCAAATCATCGAGACAAATACTGGCTCAGACAAGACCTTGACCTTCCTTGAAAAGTTGAGCCCTGAGCAGCAAGAAGGAATCAAGGCGCGCGTGCCTCAGTTAGTAGACCAGTTTGTCACCAATCAAAATGCCCTTTTGGATTTTGGACAATCTGCTGTAGAAGGTGTGAACAATACAGTTAATCGTATCTTGTCAGAGCAAAAGAAACTGCAGATTCCTCAAGTGGATGATCTTCTCAAGAATACCAACCGTGAGTTGCAAGGCTTTGTCGTCAAATACAAGAACGCTGAAATTGCTGAGTTAGAAGAAAAGCCAAACTTTTTGCAACGATTGTTTAACAAGAGCAAAAATACACTACAAGAATTTTACTTTGACTCAAAAACAGTGGAGCAAAGCTGGATGGCATGGCTGCCGCAGTGGTCAAGCAAGAAGACGTGCTAGCTCGAAATATCGTCTCTGCTGAAATGTTGATTGAGGATAATACTAAGTCTATTGAAAATCTAGTGGGAGTGATTTCCTTTATTGAAGCTAGCCAAACAGAAGCTGGTAATCGCGCTGCGGAACTGAAAGCTCAAGCTGACCAACTTGATACAAGTACGGTAGAATACCAAACCAAGTCACAAGAATTGGCCCGCATGGCTGAAGTGGTCAATACCCTCGAACAACAACACACAGAGTATGTCAGTCGTCTCTATGTTGCCTGGGCAACAACACCTCAGATGCGCAATCTTGTGAAGGTGTCATCTGATATGCGTCAAAAATTGGGCATGCTTCGTCGTAATACCATTCCAACAATGAAACTTTCGATTGCCCAACTGGGTATTTTGCAACAATCCATGAAATCAGGTGTCGTGGCAGATGCCATTGTCAATGCCAATAATGCTGCCCTTCAGATGCTAGCTGAAACCAGCAAGGAAGTGATTCCGCAGATGGAACGAATTGCTCAAAGCCCGACAGTCGCTGTCGAATCTGTTACCAAACTGGCTGAAAGTCTGGTTGCACAAAACCAAGGTATCGTTGCAGCCATTGAATTGGGACGCCAGAAACGTGCCCAACTAGAAACAATCATCGTCAAGTCCGCAGAAATGATCAACGATTCTGTCAAACTACGCGATGAGAAAATCGTCCAAGCCCTTCTAGATCAAGGAAAGGCCGCCCAGAAAGAAGTACAAGAATAAAAATAAATCCTTTGCAATGTAGATTTGCAGGGGATTTTATTCGTTTTTGTGGACAATCCAGGCGGAATACTTTTTCCCAAGCCAGAGAGCAAAGAGGAGATTGATGACGACGATTCCTGAACCGACCAGTGAAAATAGGAAAAATTCACTAGTCGAAACTCGCCACAAATGCACGATGTCTGTAATCAAATAAGCACTGATAGGAAAACAAAGGATAGAAGTAATCAGAGCAGGGATATACTTGCGAAGAAGGATTGATTGTCCGATATGGAGCAAGAGATGAAGCGCAAAGGCCACAAATCCCCCTAACCATACTAATTCGAGAACTCTAGATTGAGTAAAATACGTTAATAAAGTGATGGTTAAGACAAGGATGAATTCCTCAAAAACAGCGAGGGCAAATCCCTCTGTTGTCATTTCTTTGTGGATTTTGAGAATAGTTGGAGCCTTTTGGGCCAGCAAGGTTTCGTTGAAATGAATCCAAGGGACAAGACCGATAATTTCTTCCATATCGTGAAAGATAAAAAGTAGAGGAAACATCCAAAGATAAAATGCCATAAATCTCTCCTGAAAAGTTATAGACTGCCAGCCAATCAAGCAAAAAACGCCCAGTAAGGCGTTTTGGGTTAGGTATGCTTACTTAACTTCTGTAAAGGTTGTGAATGTTATTTTAGCACCCTCTAAACGTCGTCATATCAACGTTTTTAGTTTGTTCTGTAGAAAATGTAGTCATAAATGTAGTCATTTTGCTAAGCCGTCAATTTTGCAATTTCTTTGAGGTAGATTTCAACTGCTTCTGCCTTCTTTTTCGGTGCCAATTCAGCATAAGTATCCATTGTCGTTTTAATCGACTTATGACCCATTCTTATCTGGAGTTCTTTCCAATTTGCACCAGCATTTAACATCAAAGAAGCATGTGTATGACGGAAAAGGTGGAAGCCATAGTTTGGCAGTCCCAACTCAGTCAAACGATTTTTAAGCGTTGCACGTTCATTTCTGTCACACATATAGTTCCCGTAAATTGTCGGGAAAATTAAGTCCACAGTTGGTAAATCATGACTCACAAAGTAATCACTCATCTCATCATGAAAAGCTTTCAAGTTATCTAAGACTTGTATCGGGACTGCAACTCTTCTGTTGCCAGAATCAGTTTTGGCACTGTTCTTACAAACAATCTCACCCTTAATCCCAAGTTTCTTATTTCCAATTTTCCACATAAGTGTCTTGTTAACGATGATTTCATTGGAATCAAAATCGAGATCATGAATCGATAAAGCAAGAAGTTCATTGATTCGAAGCGCAGAAGCTAACAGCGTGTCGCAGATAACTTTAAATCTTCGATTAGCTCGTGTGTCAGGAAGAGTATCAAGATAGTTCAGCCAAGTGCCCAAATCCTCTCCGTGTAATACCATAATTCTCTCCTTTACCACCTTTGGTTTTGGAGGGATTTTTACTGTCCGAGCTGGATTATGAGAAAGTTCGAAATTTGTAATCCCATAATCGAAAATATCACTGAGTTTATAGATAACTGCACCGAAATCTTTTGCGTGTCCCTTTTTGGATTTTTTAACACCTGATTCAACAGACTTTTTAGATTGTTGAGCTAATTTATTAACCCAAATCTGAATATCTGCAGATTTTATTTCTTCAGGCCTATATTCTCCAAACTTAGGGATAATGTAGGTATCAAGATAGCTTCGAACCCGATTGATAGTATTCTGAGAAGTGACCCAAGTTACAAAACTGACAAACCAGGCTTCAGCTAACTCCTCGAAGTTATTAATCAACAAAGTCTCTTTTAAAGTCGAACCCTTCGCTTCAAATTCAAGTCGAGCTTGAATGATTTTCCTATCAAGACTTTTTAGACTTTTTAGAGTTTTAGCAGTTATAGATGATGTAACTTTTTTACCAGTTTTAACATCTACACCAATATATACCCCACGTTGCGTATAGCTAATAGACCCGTTACTCTTGGTAGTTTTAATGACTTTTCGATTGTTGTGAATGATAGTTTCTTTCTGCATAGTAGCCTTTCACGTTCGGATATATATAAAAGGCTAAAATAACAACCTCACATTATTCTATGTGATATTACTATTTTAGCACATTTTTCAGAATCAAGGAGTTAAATAGGTCAGCACATCCTCCATTCTATAGTAAACAGTTCGAGTTCCCTCGATGGGTGGTTCCAATCGTTTAAGCCCTGTATTCTCCCAAGACTTCAAGGTGTTTGGTGAAATCTTAAGTATCGAAAGCAGCTCTTTCTGAGTAAGTATACTTACATTCTTTTGAGTATTTTCTTGTTTCTGCATCAAAGCAAGCAAACAATTCAAAATCTGTTCGATCTGATTCAATTTTATAAGTTCATTATTCGTCATTCTTCACTCTCCTTTCTGTTACTTGAGTGTCTACGTGAATCTAGATATTTTGCGAAAAAGTAAGTCTTATCAATAATGAGATTCAAAAGTGACGGATTCTCAACTCGTGCATATCTAACAAGATTGTTAAACTCAGTAAAGTTGTATTCTTCGATGATATCAATAACAGTTGAAAGAAATTGATCACTGTTATTACTAACGAGAAATTGATTCAAGTCGAAACCACAACCAGATTCAATCTCATCCATATTGTAAAGTGTTTTTGTCAGGATTCTCTGCGTGTATGAAGTAATCATACATCCCCTTTGGTGACATGACTACTTCTACATGAGAAGGTGTATGCAATTTTTTTCAGTTAGTAACTCTGAGACCTGCGTATAGCTTTTTTAAGTGATTCGAAAAAAATAGGACCCCGTGCTTATGCGCTTTTTAAATTCTCCATTTTCTTTATTAACATCCTTATCGTGCCAAGGACTCAATACAAATGGAATATGCATTTCCTCTAGAATATCAAGATAATTTTCCGGTGCACTTTCTTGATAAATCAGAAAGGCCCATTTATTGGAACGTTTATCTTTGACCATGAATACCTCCTTCAAATAGTATTTTAAAGTTGTTTGCAATTCATGTGATTATTGATTACTGATACAATGGGGGTCGTAGTAACCCCATTGTATCTGTCAATTAGATTTCATGACAAGGCAGTACTTCTGGTCTTCACTACGTGAACCAAGCACTGCCAATTTATTATCTTTTTGTAGATTTAAACCAGAGCTTATTACCTTTCCTATTTGGTGCAGAAAAATAATAGTCTGGATTGCGACTAGAAATTTCTTCTTTGATGTAGGATTCCATGTCTCTCAGAAGTTTCTGAGCCTGTTGTGTCTTTGGATACTTAATCACAATCGTCACAGAATCTTTTCTTACGTCAACAACACACTTAGATGTTGCTCTATTGAATTTCCTTAAAATAGGATTGAACCTTGTCACAGTAGAAGAGTTATCAATTGAAAAGGCCAGTTGAGAATTCTCGTCTTGTCGTAAAAACTGTGCTAGTCGAATCGTTTGATATGCAGATTTAAAATAGTTTATAGGTGTGTCATAGAGCAATCTTAGAATTAACTCAATTATGATGATAAATGCTGCAATTAATGGTAATAAAATTGCTAGAGTTTTTGTATAGCACTCACCTTTACTAGCCCATTGCTTTATCGCCTCGAACAGATGAGATAAGTATGTACTTTGAGCATTCGCAATCAAATCCTGTAGTAATCTAAGACCAATTGTCAAGCAAAGGAAAAACAAGCTATACATAAGTAACGTCACTGTAATATTAAACGTTCTCTGAAAGAAATTCTTTTTGACATTCATAAAATACCTTTCTTAGTGTAGTACGTTGGACATAATAATGGTAACACTTGATAGGGATGCTCATTATCAATTATTTGTATCAAACCGGTACCCTTTCCAACTGGTATGACAATACCCTCTGGATCCAAATCTGGGAATAGAAATTGTGTTGTCTTCTTATTAATATTTCCGATTTGAATCAATACATTTAGTTGTTCTCGAACAGAAACTGGGATTGTATTGTGGTCAAAACGCTGACTAACTAATAAAAGGTGTACTCTAGTCGCTCGTCCTAGTAAAGCAACCTGTGATAAGAGTGAAAAGAAGGAATCTTTTATCGTTTTATTGACACCTTCCGATAACGCTAGAACTTCATCTATGACAATAGTTAAATGCTTAAATTCTTCTTTAGAATTTTCATAGAGAATTTCCTGACGTACTTGGATGAGATTTAAACATGAGCTAAGATTTTCATTTATCTCCGATACAAAATCTGACTTTGAACGATTGCGCTGAGGATGGATGACTGCAATACCATTTTCACGAGCCCACCTTGATGGTGTATCAAATTTGGGATCGACAATGATTAAATCCGAGAAGTTTTTCAATAAACTCAGAAAGTAAGTCAGCGCGTAAGACTTTCCTGAACCACTATTTCCTGCGATTGCTATAGAAGTTACTTTGTTAAAATCTAGAATTAGATTTTTCATTATTGGTATTGTGTTATTTTCTTGTTTCAAAACAAACTGTTCTAAATCTGAAATTACAAGTCTTTCAGAAATTCCTTCTTTCCAGGGGAAAAACAAGCCTCGTTGCACATGTATATCATCCGTTTCAAGAGCAAGAAAGTAAGCAGAGTTCTGTTTTAATACCGTATACCTTGGAAAGAGAGCTGCATTAGCGATGAGAAAAATTTTCTGATAAAGATCATCATCAATGATGTAACCAGATGGTAGTCTTGGAATAAATAGAAAACCATCTTGCAAAATTTTAATATCAAAACTATTTGTGTAGCTAGTTTCTCCTTGCATGATACTCCCAAGCCCCATGTTCAAGGCTTGGAGTAAGTATTGGGCAAGTTCTTTAGTAGTCATTATTTGACCTCTTTGATGTTATTGGCACGGAAATAGACATTATAGCCAACTTCGCAGGCTTCTAATCCATCAAAGTCAACCATCGCTAGATACGAAGGAAGAGTCACTTCAGATTCGAATTTAACCTGGAATGGTGGCAAACCTTTTTGAGAGAACCAAGCTTTGTGGCCAATAATCTCACCAGTTGGCTGACCATCTTCAAACTTAATTTGCGCTTCAAATTCAGTACTCAAGCAATGAATCGCTTGTTTTTGATCAACATATTGTTTAGCAGTATTTGCTGAATAGCCATTCTTACGATTTTTTGTTTTCATGTAATTTACCTTTTTCTTTCGTTAGTTTAGTGATTTGCAACAGTATGCTCCTTTATAGTCATGAGCTAGACTTTGTATGCACCAAAATCTCTTACCCCCTATAATTAAGGAGAAAAAAACAGGAATTTGGTAATTCCTGCTTGCTTTTTTCTTAAAAATATTTCCCTAGTTCCTCCTTTAAAAACTCCAAAGATTTCTCGTAATGCTTTATTATAGTTTTATGACTTTGAAAGAAGTTTCTTTTGTCAATTGTAACGCAGAAGTCCCATTGAGTGTCATTTCCAATAAGATATGGAGATCATCTTTTGATAGTTTAGATAGTGCATTCATAAGAAGTTCATTACGTTCTTTGATAAGCAATAGTTCAATTGGATTATATGTATTATCTGAATATAAATCTAAGATTTCCGTTTTTCTTCCCTCATTCGAAATAGTTAGATTGAGACTTATTACTCCATAATAACGTTCTTTACGTTCGAGGTTATTAAATGGTTGTGCTAATAAGCGTGTTACTGTTTCCCAGTTATTATTTTCAACAGCTTCAATAAGTTTACGACTACGACGTTGTTCCACTTTAGACATACATGCCTCTCTTCTAACAGCCCAATGGAATAGGTTGAAAGAAACATATATGAGCATAAATTGAGTATCGAAATATGGTAAAAAGCACACCAAACAAACGGTAAAAACAATTTTATGCAAGATATGATCGTTATCATCATATCGTCATATTTGTTTCAATCCGTCTATTTGATGCGCATCAGATAGGACTGTAAGTTTTTTGAAGTTTAATAACTTCTAATCAATATTATATATATAAAATCATGGTATAATTATGGTTAAATGCAACAGATTTTGCTTGAAAAAAATACCACGTTTTTTTGGAGAAAAAAATGGAATTCAAAAAAATACAAAAAAATTTTTTAATAGAATTAGCATCGATAAGACTTGATTGTAAAATCCATGCAATTAACAACGAACGCAAAGAATATGGCAACAACGAACATTATTGGAAATATGGCAATAATAAAATTAAGACAAAACCAAAATATCATATGTTATCTAATAGAGAAATTTGCCCTAGCAACCCCCCACTAATAGGACAAATTCGAAAGGGAAAAAATAAATAAAAAAATCCTCATCTATTTACTCCTACTACACTTATAGATATTTACAATAATTGTAAATTTAGCCCCTACGACTCTGCTGAAGGATTAAATAATGATGAAACGATTAAATTTCGAGCAAGAAATATGATGTATAAATCATATGATGAAATTTTTTTGGCAATTATAGCGAACAAAAATATTCTGCAAACATTTTTTTCCAACGGCTTTTAATTTTTAGATATTCTTTACGAAGAATACGATGAAAAATTTATGGAGAATAGTTTTAGGATACATACCATTGAATATACTATTTGAAAGAATGAAAATGAATATAAACGATGTGAAAAAAATTTTACCAAATCCTCATTAGAGATAATTGGGAACTTCTAATGACTGGAATTTTTAGAGCAACTGAACGCTTATATTTTTGGAACAGGCGACTGGGCAATAGACTGGGAAAAATTATAAGTCCTTTTCGCTAGAAATCAAGCATTTTATAGAATTTTTATAACGAGAACTTCCCTGTTGAATTTGAAGGACAGAATCGACTTATTAAAAATAGAATGCGCATTAACAGAATTTTATAACAAAGTGTTAAAAAGAAAAAAATTCAAACAGTTTGTAAATGAACACAAAAGTTTTGAATATCAGAACTTAGAATCAATTATATTTATAAAAACAATGCAAGAAGAGCAGAAAAAAATATGATTGATGGTGGAGTGTTGGAAGATTTGAAGCTTCGAGCTTTCCCGTGGGAAGATAATTTTTGTCAACACTTGAAGATAAAAAAATAAAAAAAGATGAATTTCATGATGAACAGACAGAATTACTTCATACAACTAGAGTAATAAATAAGATAGATGACCTTTTAGAAGAATTAATAGTATATCAGTGTAGACATGAGAATGATGATCACTGGGGTGGAAATGCTCTTGGATATATTAAAAAAATATCAAAAAGGAAAGGAAATACTTGATTATTTTTCAAAATGGAGATCTTGATGGTTTAAGGTCACTAATTGAGGAAAAGAATTAAATTTAATTCTGAGTTTCAAATCCTAAATGAAAAAGATGTATATAAAAAAAGCATCCAAATAGCTGGGCTGCGATAAGAGAAAGGAAATTATGGGAAAAAAATTGAAAAAAAGTCGAGCAAGAAATAAGAAATAATATTAAGTCAAACCTATTATTTATTTTTTTATCACAGACTATCGAAATTATTTAGGGTGCAAAAAGTGGACAGGCGTCCACTTTAGTTTTACGAAATGCTAAAATGACATATCTGAGTTTTACCGATTTTTACGATTAGAACTACTTTTACTATTTTTTTATTTATTTTTTTCGCTTATTTACTGATAAACCTAATACACTAATAATTGAAACTCCAATCAATCCAAGAACACTTGATTTTTCACCTGTATTTGGCAATGATTTATCCTGTTTCTTATTTAATGCACCATTATAGGACGCAGGTGATTGAGAAACAGTCTTAGGTTTAACTTGGTAAGATACAAGTTTTCCAGTTTCATCATAGACTTCAATAGGTGTGTTACCTGATTCAAGGATCGCTTTCTTTTGCGCTTCAAGGTCAGCTAAACGCTTAGCTTCTACCTGCGCGCTATATAAGGCGAAGAGTTTATCATAAGCCTTTTGGTCGATTTTCTGTTCTTTCAACAACTTGTCAAGGTTCGCTTCTGCCTCTTTCAAAGCAGTCACTTTCTCTTTAAGAGTAGTTTCTTTTTGAGCAAGGACTTCCTTAGCTTTAGCTAAGTTAGGTTCTGCATTGAGCAAGTTTTCAAGGTCAGCCTTGGCTTGTTTAAGCGTCTTATTAGCTAGTGCTACTTTTTCTTTAGCAAGTTCAAGATTGTTTTCAGCAATCTGTACTAGTTGTTTAAGTTTCAGCAATTTATCTTGTTCAGTTGCTAGGTTGTTCTTAGCATTAGTAAGATTACGCTCTTTTTGAGCAAGGACTTCCTTAGCTTTAGCAAGATTATCTTGTTTCAGTTTCACATCAGCAGTTAGAGCATCTAGTGCCTTTTTAGCGTTTTTAAGGCGCGTATTAGCATTAGCAAAGATATCTTGTGCTTTTTCAAGATTGCTTTGAGCAGTTGGTGTTTTCAAAGGTGTAGCTTTAAGAGAATCCAATCGTTTTTGAATTGTCTCCTGCTCCCCTTTAGCCTTGATATTCGCAAGCGAAGCACTTGTTTTTTCACGTTGTGCCTGAGAGTTTACAGTCTGAGCATTTAATAAGGCAGAATTTGCAACATTATAGCCTTTTACAATACTTTCTGCTGTATTATTGTTAGGTACTTCAGTCTTATCCAACTTGTTTCCAGTAACTTGATTATCAAAAACTGATATGAAGTGTGCGCTTGTACGTCCTAGACTCTTAGAAATATCTAAAGCAAAATATTCTTTAGTAGCACCTCGAACAGAAGATACACCTGTTAGGTTTTGAGCGTGCATCCACTCCCAACCATTAAATAGCAAGTCAGAAATACTTTCATAAACCCATTTTTAGCATCATACATGGTATGAATTTCATCACCACTATTGACACTGTTTAAGTTTTCAAGGTATTGTTGAGTATCATCCTCATAAGTAGGCAATCCATATTTACGAGCCACGTTGTTTACTGCTTTGTTATCGTGACCTTTTCCGAATCCCCAATCATCAGCTACGTAACCGTCAGTCACTTCGTCAGCAACTTGAACCATACCTTTTGTTACAACAGTCTTAGGTGTTCCAAAACGCTCACGGATTTGGTTAAGTAGATCGCTCGCAAATAGAGAAAGTTCTGTCATTTGTTCGGTTGTCAAGTTATTAGCATCAACACTGATAGCTTTATCAGTGACATTTCCTTTGAATTTATTCAAATCCAAATTTTCTTGGTTGACCGATTTTAAGATAGACTCTACTTTCTCTCTATGTTCTTTCCACTTATCACGTTCATTCAAAATGTCATGAGGATTATTTACATAGGATTTCAAGGCGTTAACATATTCATCAGTAACTTGGAAAGTGTTAATAGACTTATAGCTAGCTTCAGCCACAGTAAAGGTATCCTGTGCTTTTTCAAGAGCAGTTTGTGTCTGGTCAGCTTTATTAGTAGCATCAGTCAACTTAGATTCTGTGCTTACTACTACCTTACTAGCTTCTGTCAACTCGTTTTGGACGCTTGAAATTGCATCTGCAAGATTCTTGTCGTCTGACTTAGCTTGTTCCAAGACCTCCTCTGCATTCGTCAACTGTGCCTGTGCTTGTTTTTGGAAAGCCTCAGCATTTTCCTTTTCTTCGACAACTTTCGCTTGACCTGTACCGTCCAAAATAGCTTGGGCATTATCTACATCATTCTGAGCATCTTTAACCTCATTTAAAGCATCCGCTACTTTTTTCTCAGACTTATGAACTACATGTTCTTGGTCTGCGACAACTTCTTTTGCTTTGTTAAGGTCTTTTTCAGCATTCTTCTCTTGGTTTTCTGCGTCAGTTTTACCTTTTTTTCAGCACCAGTAACTTCTTGATTTTGCTTTTTCAATGTTTTCTGGAGTCGCTTTATCCTTGGCTTGTTGAGCATTATCTACTTCAGATTGAGCATTACCTACTTCAGTCTGCGCTTGGTCTTTTTCAGTCTGCGCTTGGCTTTTCTTGGCTTGTGCATCTTCTACTGCTTGGGTAGATTTATCAAGTTTATCCTTAGCCACGTCAACTTGTTCTTTAGTGACTTCCTTAGTAGGAACTTTCACTTCAGTTTTCTTAGGCGCTTCTTTCTCTACCAAAGCTGGTTCGGTTTGAGCAGTTGTAGGCAATGGAACCTCTACTGTATCTGCGTGAGCAGTTCCGATTGTGCCGACAAGACTTGCAGTTGCTGCGATGGCAGAAATAACCGTACCCGTATACAATTTTTTAGCAGTACTATGACTATTTTCCGTAGCTTTTGACATTTATAAACTCCTTTTGTACAATGCCCTATGCATTTTATTAAACTATAGTACTATTTTTACCATACTTTTTATCGTTTTTTTGGATAGTTTATTATACTTATTTTTTTAGAGAAAAACAGATAGTAAAATGGTAGATAACATGAAATATAATAAATTACAAAAAGCATATCGCTTTTTCGCATACGTGAGTGTAGAAAAGCACAGGGATTAAGTCAAGAAAAATTATCTGAAATCGCTGGCCTAGGTGTTAAAGCGATTCAAAATATAGAGAACATGAAGTATGATTTTAAGATAAAAACTCTTGAATCCGTAATCAAAGCCCTAAATCTAACGGTCGAGGAGTTCTTCAACCTACAATCATTTGAATCAGATCGAGAAGATTCTTCAGAAGTACTTTTTGAAAAACTTAACAAAATTACCCAAAAGATAAGCAAGGAAAAAAATTATATCTTCATTTAATGAGATTGTAAAGAATATCAAATAAAACCCAGCCAAAATAAATTTTGGTTGGGTTTTTATTTCTACAGTCTTGCTTATTTTAACAAATTTCTTCAAAAAAATTCATTAAAAAAATTTTTCTACTTTTTGTTCTACCTTTTATTTTTTTACATACGATTTAGAGGGTGCGGATCAATCTCGTTAAATTAATATTTTTTTAATGCCTTTTACTCTAAGTAATTTTGAAAAAGCTCAAGTATCCATTATAATATTCTTGTTTTTTTTGTTCATGGTAGAGACAAAGGCTAACTTTACAGGAACTGCATTGGCTCTTGAATGTTTAAAACTTAAATCTTCTGATTGTGGGATAAATCTTAATTCATCTTCCAAATATCTATACACTCTTTCAGGAATTACTAAATTGCAGATGTACTTTGCATGATCATTGTTTTGAAACATTCGTAGATAGTACTTTTTATCAGTCTTTCCTAAAAATGCCTTACACTCTCCATAGTACATAGTCAGATGGTCAGATACTTCTAATTCATTTAGGAGAAGGGATCTGCGAGGTAAATATTTTCTGACGCCTACCTTATTCTCTAAAACAAATTTTACATCGGAAATTTCGTTCTTATCTTTCGGAGAGTTGGCGTTAACTGGCTGGACTGCTCTAGTAGTCTTCTCTTCTAAAATACGATTTAAGAGTTGCTCAGCTAAGTCTGCATCAATTTTCTCATAGTAATCTTTCAGTTCCAGTTTCGAAGCAGATTCCAAAGCATATTCACATCCGTCACCATGAGGTGATTTAGGATGGCTTGATAAATAGATTTTCCCTTTTTTCTCGTTTATCACTAAATCCACTTTGCAACAACCAGGACAAAATAATTGGTTTTCATACTTAAGTTTTGTCCCAGCTTTATCATTTTGATATTCCTTTTGTAGCTCATGAAGTTCTAGTCTCTCATGATCGTATATACAGTATTGAAATTTATTTTTTGTAAACATAATAATCCTTTTCTAGTTATCAACAATTAAATCTTGTTTAAAAAAATCTGAAATGTGTAGTTTTCTAAAAAGCAACATCTAATTTTTCTTAAACAACACAAAAACGCTCTAGACAATATGACTAGAGCGTTTTCTATATATCCGAACATCTAATTTATTTCACAAAAAATGTAGTCATTCGGTTGATTTTTATTGCAATACATTGAAATTTGAAAATTCAAGAATCGCGTTAAATCAAGGTTTTTTCGTTTCTACTGAAACGTAATGACCCACTATTTAACTTCTGTAAACACAACGTGTTTGCGAAGTTTTGGTGAGTATTTCTTCAATTGAAGACGGTCTGGAGTGTTACGTTTGTTTTTAGAAGTAAGGTACAAGCGTTCACCAGATTCTTTGTGTTCAAGTGTAATATTTACGCGCATGGTATCTCCCTTCTATTATTCAGCTGATGCAGCTTTAGCGATTTTACGTCCTTTGTAGTATCCTTTAAGTGATACACGGTGAGAACGTGAGTAATCTCCAGTAGTTTCGTCAAAGTTTACAGATGGAGCTGTTACTTTGTAGTGTGTACGACGTTTGTTTTTCTTCGCTTTTGAAGTGCGACGTGCAGGTACTGCCATTTTGATTTCTCCTTTAGGTATTTATATTCGATTCAATCTACTGATTTTCATCAACCATACTAGGATAACACATTTTTTTTGTAAAGTAAAGTTACTTGACAAAAAAAGATGAAAAAATTAGAAGGTCATCAACCAAATTAATCGAAATTTTCTGAAAATTCAAGAATTTTCTTCTGTTCATTGCTTTTAAAATGTGCTATAATGGAACAAACTGAAATGGGAGGGACTTGAATGACTGAATTAGATAAACGTCACCGCAGTAGCATTTATGACAGTATGGTAAAATCACCTAACCGTGCTATGCTTCGTGCGACTGGTATGACAGATAAGGACTTTGAAACACCGATTGTTGGGGTCATTTCGACTTGGGCGGAAAATACTCCATGTAATATCCACTTGCATGATTTTGGGAAATTAGCTAAAGAAGGTGTCAAATCTGCAGGTGCTTGGCCTGTGCAATTTGGGACTATCACTGTAGCGGACGGGATTGCCATGGGAACGCCTGGTATGCGTTTCTCTCTAACATCTCGTGATATCATCGCGGACTCCATTGAGGCGGCTATGGGTGGTCACAACGTGGATGCCTTTGTTGCTATCGGTGGCTGTGACAAGAACATGCCTGGATCTATGATTGCTATTGCTAATATGGATATTCCAGCTATTTTCGCCTATGGTGGAACTATTGCACCGGGAAATCTTGATGGCAAAGACATTGACCTGGTTTCTGTATTTGAAGGTATCGGAAAATGGAACCACGGTGATATGACAGCTGAGGACGTGAAACGTCTTGAATGTAATGCCTGCCCTGGCCCTGGTGGCTGTGGTGGTATGTACACTGCTAATACCATGGCAACTGCTATCGAAGTTTTTGGGTATGAGTTTGCCAGGCTCTTCATCTCACCCAGCAGAGTCTGCTGATAAGAAAGAAGATATCGAAGCAGCAGGACGTGCTGTTGTTAAGATGTTGGAGCTCGGTCTCAAGCCATCAGATATCTTGACTCGTGAAGCCTTTGAAGATGCTATCACTGTAACTATGGCTCTCGGTGGTTCTACAAACGCCACTCTTCACTTGCTTGCCATTGCCCATGCTGCTAATGTTGACTTGTCACTTGAGGACTTCAATACGATCCAAGAACGTGTGCCTCACTTAGCCGACTTGAAACCATCTGGTCAGTATGTCTTCCAAGACCTCTATGAAGTCGGTGGTGTCCCTGCGGTTATGAAGTACTTGCTGGCGAATGGTTTCCTTCATGGTGACCGCATCACATGTACTGGTAAGACAGTTGCTGAGAATTTGGCTGACTTTGCAGACCTCACACCAGGTCAAAAAAAGTCATTATGCCACTTGAAAATCCAAAACGTGCAGACGGTCCGCTTATCATCTTGAACGGGAACCTTGCACCAGACGGTGCGGTTGCCAAGGTATCAGGTGTGAAAGTGCGTCGTCACGTTGGACCAGCTAAAGTCTTTGACTCAGAAGAAGATGCGATTCAGGCCGTTCTGACAGATGAAATCGTTGATGGCGATGTAGTCGTTGTTCGTTTCGTTGGACCTAAAGGTGGTCCTGGTATGCCTGAGATGCTGTCACTTTCATCAATGATTGTTGGTAAAGGTCAAGGAGACAAGGTTGCCCTCTTGACAGACGGTCGTTTCTCTGGTGGTACTTATGGTCTGGTTGTTGGACATATCGCTCCTGAAGCTCAGGATGGTGGACCAATTGCCTACCTTCGTACAGGCGATATCGTTACGGTTGACCAAGATACCAAAGAAATTTCCATGGCCGTATCCCAAGAAGAACTTGAAAAACGCAAGGCAGAAACAACCTTGCCACCACTTTACAGCCGTGGTGTCCTCGGTAAATACGCCCATATCGTATCATCTGCTTCACGCGGAGCCGTGACAGACTTCTGGAATATGGACAAGTCAGGTAAAAAATAAACTCAAAAAGCAAGCCAACTTCGGCTTGCTTCTTTTCATCTCCAAAAGTGATTTGCCTGCTTATACTCAATAAAAATCAAAGAGCAAACTAGAAAGCTAGGCGCAGGTTGCTCAAAATACTGTTTTGAGGTTGCAGATAGAACTGACGAAGTCAGTAACATCTATACGATAAGGCTAAGCTGACGTGGTTTGAAGAGTATTAACGAGGTGGCAGTCCAAGGGCAATACGACCGTAGCGACTGATTCGTGTGATCTTCCAGGCAGGCGACCAGGTAACTTCAACCTTGACATCCTCGATACCCTCGATTTGTTTCAGACCTGCCACGATTTCGATAGGCAGGCTTTCGGCGCAATCGCAGGCTGTGTCAGTGAAGGTCATGACAATCTTGCAGAGACCCGTTGCATCCAGATTGATTTCATAGATCAGCCCTAGATTGTAAACATCCAATTCCACATCTGTATCAAAAACCTTCTCTAGTTTTTCGATAATTTGGTCTTGTAAGGCCAAAGCACGGTCATTGATTTTGATATCGTCTCTCATTACAGTCCCTCCACGTGATAAATATCCTCTATTTTCTCATAATTCTGACAATTTGGCAAGTTTTTGATGAATTTTCTGAAAAAATATGATAATATAAAGAAAATACTGAATCAAGGGGAAGCCTATGGAGCAGATTGGAAAAGTCTTTAGACAATTACGAGAGTCAAGAAATATCTCGCTGAGACAAGCAACTGGGGGACAATTTTCGCCGTCTATGTTGTCCCGCTTTGAAACAGGTCAGAGTGAACTTTCGGTGGAAAAGTTTCTATTTGCCCTGGAAAATATATCTGCTAGTGTGGAGGAAATTCTCTTTCTGGCGAGAGGGTTTCAGCATGATACAGATTCTGAGTTGAGAAAAGAAATCATAGATGTCTTGGATCCAAAGAATATAGCACCTCTCGAAGACCTGTATCGCAGGGAGTATCAAAAGCATACCCATTCTCAAAACAAGCAGAAACATATTCTAAATGCTATTATTATCAAGTCTTATATGAAGAGTATGGATGAGACGGTAGAGTTAACGGCAGAGGAAGGGAAAGTCCTTCATGACTACTTGTTTTCTACTGAGATTTGGGGAATCTATGAACTCAATTTGTTCTCAGTCAGTTCTCCCTTCTTATCTGTTTCTCTCTTTACTAGATATGTACGAGAAATGGTCCGAAAATCTGATTTCCTAATGGAAATGTCTGGCAATCGAAACCTTTTTCACACTATACTATTGAATGGTTTTTTAGCCAGCATTGAATGTGAAGAATTTACCAATGCCCATTATTTTAAACGTGTCATCGAAGAGCATTTCTACAATGAAAATGAGACCTATTTCCGAATTGTCTATTTGTGGGCGGAAGGTCTCCTTGATAGCAAGCAAGGCAGAGTCAAGGAAGGACAAAAAAAGATGGAGGATGCTGTCCATATTTTTGAGATGCTTGGCTGTAATAAATCTGCCGAATATTATAGAAAAACAACCGATTGTTGAATATCTGCAAACTAAGAAAATTATTTGAAATTTTAAGCGATAGAACTGTCGGGCTCTCTCGCGTCACTGGAGAAATTCTATCGTTTCTTTTTTCTCATTTCATTTGTTGCATATATTCAAAAGTTTTTCCTCTAAAATTTCTAAGTGCTATACTATAGTCATATTTCACATAAAACTTCGAACAAGAAGGGAGATTATCTATGAAACTATTGTTTAGAAATCAAGCTTATCGACTCTTAACTTTGTCACGCTTCTTCAATGCTTTTGGTGCTTCGATTTTTAATCTGGTATTTATCGTTTATGCATCGACCCTGCCACAAGCCTCTTTTGCTGTTGCTATGGCGAATATTGTCATGATTCTTCCGACTCTCTTTACAGTTTTTGTAGGGATTCGGGCAGATTACACGAGGGACAAGGTCAAATGGATGGTCTATAGCGGTTTGTTTCAGGCGGTTTTATTTTTTCTAGCAGCTTTAGTTGTCCAGCAAGCTAGTCTATTTGCCTTTTCTAGCCTGTGTTTAATCAATGTCATTAGTGATGTCATCAGTGATTTTGCAGGTGGCTTGCGCATGCCTCTTATTAAGGAAAAAGTAGCTGAAGAGGATTTGATGGAGGCTTACTCTTTTTCCCAGTTCATCACCTATATTTCAGCTATTGGTGGTCAAGCTTTTGGAGTCTGGCTCTTAGGTCTATCGGTCAACAATTTTTCCCTCGTTGCGGGAATCAATGCCTGCTTTTTCCTAGTATCAGCCGTTATCCTCTTTTTAGGAAAAAGCAAATTAAGCCTGTCAATGTCAGCTGCTGATGGTGAAATTCTAAAAAATGAGAAGCTTTCTATCAAAGAGCAGTTCCTAACGATTTATCGAAATTTACGTCTCGTTTTTCTTAAAGGTGGACAGAAAAACTTTGGCTTTATGCTCTTTGCTGTCTTGCTTATCAATGCCTTGGGTGGCGCTTTAGGAAGCATCTATAACATCTTCTTTTTGAGCCATTCTCTTTTGGACTTTTCTTACACAGAGGCATTATTTATCAGTCAATTCTGTGCTTTGTTAGCAATCATCATCAGTAGCCTTACGGGCAATGATTATTTTGGGAAGCAGTCCTTGCCTAGATTGATGATGTGGGTGACCGTGGGACTCAGTCTAGTTGGTCTAGCTAATTTATTCAATCAAGTCGTACTTGGTTTACTATTTCTCTGTTCAACTCTGTATGTGTCTGGTAAAGTTCAACCAAAGATTAGTGCCTTGCTCCTGAAAAATCTAGCTCCAGAGGTTCTAGCTCGTACCAGTAATTTTTTAGGTTTATTGTTTACCTTATCCATACCTGTGGGAACAGCCTGTTTTTCACTTGTAGCCGTATGGAATATACAGTTGACTTGGATGCTATTTGTTGGTCTTTCCTTGCTAGCTATTCTTTTGACAGTTATTAATCTTAAAAATGATATCTAAATCCTAATTTTTTTCTCACTGTTTTAATCCCTTTATTTA
>BNJU01001852.1_pt1 | contig 72057 bp, 59 predicted proteins | sample 8539281 | NCBI WGS metagenome assembly BNJU01 (sample SAMD00202456, study PRJDB9452) | human saliva metagenome | isolation source: human saliva | place: Japan | reverse complement strand
TCTGAAGAAGGATTGGTCCCCACAGCAGATAACAGGTAGACTGAGGGCTTTAGGAAAAGCGGTCGTCTGTCATGAAACCATCTATGAGATGATACGCAGAGATAAAGCTTCTGGAGGAAAGCTTTATCAACATTGTAGGTTCCAGCTAAAACACATAAATCACTGGCTTAGCAGAAAAGGAAGAAAACTACCAGACGGTAGGAAAAGCATAACAGAAAGACCATTAGAGGCTGATGGTAAACGATTTGGAGATTGGGAAATGGATCTCATTGTAGGACCAAGACGTTCAGCTGCTCTTACAATGATAGAAAGGAGTACAAATTATCTTATCATAAGAAAGCTACCACAACGATATAAGTCTGAACAGGTGAGCAAGGCTATTATTGACGCATTGAAACCATACAAGAAGAATGTAATAACAATTACAACTGATAATGGACCAGAGTTTGCCCAGTACAAGGAAATTGAGCAGAAACTACAATGTGAGGTGTACTATGCAAAACCCTATGCACCATGGCAGAAAGGAGCAGTGGAGAATGCCAATATGCTTATAAGACAATATGTACCAAAAGGATTCAATATAAACACCATGTCAATACAGTATTTGGCATATATACAGAACAAAATTAATAGTAGACCAAGGGAAAAATTAAATTTTAAATCACCAATATTTGTTTTTAACAAAAAGATTGAGTAAATTCGCACTTGGTACTTGAATCTACCGATAAGCTAACTTTTGGCAAAGATTAATACAAAATCCATAATATTGTGCTAAATCAGCGATTCCTAGCCCTGTTGCGGTAATAGGGTTTCCTGGAATGCCGGTTAAAGTTGAGATAACAGAAACTGCGTATCGAGATGTGGAGATCACATTATCAGCGACAGCGTCTATTAACTCTAAGTCTAGTACAGCACGTGGATTTTCTTTAATGATCTGTTCTAATTCTTGTTCTGTGCAAAAATCAGAGAAAACGTTGTTTAGGAACTCTTCTCTATTAACTTTTACACTAGGGATTTGCATAGATAGACTCAGTACTTTATTGTATAAGTCTACTCCTGTTGTTTTTTTCCATAAGAGATTCTTTTTAATATATAATTAATAGTCGAAAAATATTATTATAGGTTTAATATACTAGATACATTTTTTTAAAAATGTAAATAGTTGTCTAATAGTACACAGACTGTTTCCCAGAAGTATGTGTTTCTATATTAAATTTTAAAATGAAAAAGCGTGGGAACTATTGAATGTTATTCTACACGAAGCTCTGGACTGCTTTTCACCGAATAACAAACAATAGCCCACGCATTGAGGTATATCATTCCCTTTGGAAAAAGGGTACATAATCCCAAGCATGAGCGTATTGCCGCCATCCTCGGTGAATGTAATTGTCCAGATTACGTGCAGAAGATGATTTCAAACGCTCTTTTAAAAGATAGAACTCTTTATAGTGCACACTTTTATATAGGTACACTGGAATTCGGATACAAAGATAGATAATTTTTTTCTTATAAATTGTTTTTATTCCTTTCAAGAAAAATACATTCTTAGTGAAATTATTTGTATCTGCTTTTATCATTATGTCAATATCTTGTTATTTTTGAGATGTTTATATGTGAATAATACCACATTTAGTTTAAATGTACGTTGCTGTCACTTTTAACATTTGCCGTATTTTTATTGACGATAAAAAGGGTTATGAGTATATAAGATGTGACAGATATGACAGGAAAAATAGTTTTACCTAAAAGTTGATATGGTGATGTTTTTGCTTATAGAGGGCAATAGAAGACTCTAAATGAAAGGATGAGGGCTAATATTAACAGTGTTTTGTTAGTATATAATTCGCTGAAGGCTCTCTTTTATATAGGTAATTTTGTGTTTACTTGGGAGGGGTATTTCTCAATATAACCAAGTAATAAATACTCTATCTTGGTGGTGTAAATCTCATTTACTAACAAATGGGTAAAGGTCTTCCTATCTACTTTTCGGAAGGTGTATATCATTAGCACTCATGGTGTTTACTGTTAGCACCATGAGTGATGAGTATGAATACATTGGCTGAGGGTGGAGAATGGGATTATCCCAAATCCGTCATTAGAGCCTAAACATATTTTGTTTTATTATCGAGTAGATTGTTTGGCTTTATGACACAGGCGTAGCGGGCTACGCCTGTGTTCCAAAGACAGACAAGATGCCGATAAGGAAATAAAAGATGTTAGGAAACAAAACTATAGTAATAAGAGCTATGCTTCTGTGGTCTAATGACCGCATTTGGGATTATATTAATCCCTTCTAAATATATCTCTTGTGTACACTTTTTCCTTTACATCATCAAGGCATTTATCGTATCGGTTGGCGATAATGGCATGACAACGCTGTTTGAATTCTTCAAGATTATTGACAACAAGACTGCCGAAGAAGGTTGCGCCATCTTCAAGCGTAGGCTCATAGATGATGACTTGCGCACCCTTTGCCTTAATACGTTTCATTACTCCTTGAATTGAACTTTGGCGGAAGTTGTCACTATTAGATTTCATAGTAAGGCGATAGACACCAATGACGCACTCTTTTTCATCTTCTGGGCTATAGTCACCACGGTCGTAATAGTCGTAATATCCAGCTTTATGCAATACTTGGTCAGCTATGAAGTCCTTGCGTGTACGATTGCTTTCAACGATTGCCTGGATAAGATTTTCAGGTACATCGGCATAGTTAGCAAGTAACTGCTTAGTGTCCTTAGGGCAGACAATAACCGCCATAACCGAAAGAAGGATTGTTGTAGAAAGAGCCAATACGTGGGTCAAGACATACACCTTGAATGATGTTAGATGTATCAAGACCTTTTACCTCAGCGTAGGTGTCTAACTCATTAAAGTAACTTACGCGTAGTGCAAGGTAAGTATTAGCAAAGAGTTTCACCGCTTCTGCCTCTGTTAGTCCCATAAATAGGGTAGGGATATTCTCCTTTATTGCTCCTTCTTGTAGTAATTGGGCAAATAGCTGGGCTGCTTGTTCCAAGCGTTCGTCACCTTCAGGACGACCAATGATAATGCGACTTGGATAAAGATTGTCATAAAGCGCCTTGCTTTCACGTAGGAATTCTGGCGCAAAGAGAATGTTATTACACTTGTATTTTGCTCTAATATGCTCGGTGTAACCAACTGGAATCGTAGACTTAACAATCATGATAGCATATGAATTCACCTTCATTACGATTTCGATAACTTCCTCAACACGTCGTGTGTCAAAGTAGTTCTTCACAGGATCATAATTAGTTGGCGTAGCGATGACTACAAAGTCCGCATCCCTATAAGCAGTCTCTGCATCCAATGTGGCAGTAAGATCTAAATCCTTCTCTGCCAAATACTGTTCAATATAATCATCTTGAATAGGCGAACGTCTGTTGTTTATGAGGTCAACCTTTTCTTTTACTACGTCAACAGCTGTTACATGATGGTGTTGACTCAGCAGTGTTGCAATGCTGAGACCTACATAGCCCGTTCCAGCTACAGCTATTTTTAAGTCTTTAATATCCTTATCCATTGTCTTGTTCAGATTCTTTGCAAAGATACGTATTTCTATTCGAATAAGACAACGGATAAGGATAAAATCCTTACTAAATCCCTTCTTATTGCTTTTTGTTTATCCGTTAACTATTCTGTATGTTTTCTTCTTGCAATGAAGGAGTATCATACAGCAATGATAATTTACAGAAGGGGTGCTAAACCAAATGATAGGTTTCCTCAAATGGGCGGCGATAACGATCTCCCCAAACACCATCTGGCATACGAACGCCACAGGTTATAACCATGTTTATTTCTGTATTGTAAGGTAGATTCAGTGCCTTCTTTACCAACAGACTATCGAAACCTTCAAGTGGACAAGTGTCATAGCCAGCCTCACTCATAGCCAACATAAATGTCTGAACAGCCAAAGCACAACTTTTGTGTACACTAACTCGCATGTCGCCTTCACTTACTTGACGAATGATTGGGCGGAAAAGTCCAATCGTTTGTGCTAAGCCTTTACGAACAAGTCCCCACAAGCCAAAGCAACGTGAATAGAGAAACGGCATTGCTTTTGCATAATATAGTTCTAATTTCTTAATGCGTTTTTCCTTCTTCTCTGTAGGACTGTACTTGTTGATGTTCTCCTTTTCAAATGCAAGTGCCGCTTGTGCATGTCTCTTATAGAGGTCCTGTCGAGTCACAAACACAACTATCTGTTGAGCAGAACGCGCTGTCAACTGGTCCAAGCATGCTGGTGCCAACTTCTCCAAAACCTTCTTGTCAGTTACATGATAAGCCTCCCAAAGTTGTAAGTTAGAACTTGTTGGAGCCAATGTCGCTTGTTCAATACATTTCTTTACAACTGTGCTATTGAGAGGTTTCTTAGGGTCGAAATGTCTGACAGCCCTTCTATGGTCTAATATTTCTTGTAAACTCATAATTTCTTAATCTTTAATAGATGTAAAACGAGCAAAGTGTATGCCATTATTTCTCTTCTGATAGGTTTGTATGATAGTCTTGTAATAATATGTTAAACAAGAGATTAGATGTATATATTACTAAGTAAAACATTTCCATTTAAAAAATCCCAGACAACCTTTTCGTTGCCTGGGATTTTATATTTGGACTAATGGTAGTCACATCTTAGGATGATGTTTGCTTTATCCGCAGTGGAAGTATTGACGAACAAGTTTCTCCATCATCATCTCCTTGCCTTCTATCTCTTGACGTAGTGTACGGTCGTTGTATGAGCGAAGCTGTTTGATAATACCATCAATCATTGCAGGAGAGAACACATCATACTCTTCATAAACCTTACGTTGACGTTCCAAGCAGTCTGCTGAAGCGGCACAGCTATCAGGCAACTGAGCCAAGGTAGCATAACGTTCTGCATTCTTTGGGTCGTGGATATCACCGTCTGCAAAGGTTCTCTCAGCTTCAGCCTCAGCGTTTGCCATCTCAAAACCATGACGACAAGCCACACAAAGACCTGCTAAAAGCTGATAGATATCAGCTGAAGCATCTGGAGAACGCATCTCAACAGTCTGCTTGATAGAGTAGTCACGCGCTGTAAGTGGTTCTATATTATTAGCTTTGTGGCACATATCCTCGCCAGAGGTCCAACCTAATGGTACGCGAACAAGTACAGAACGGTTACTCATACCCCAACATACATTTGTTGGAGCTTCCTGATGTGGAACGAGACGGAAGTATGATGTTGGGTTCTTATTGCCAAAGGCTGTGATACTCTCAGCTAAGTCCATCATACCAGCAATAGCACGACGAGCATCCTTAGAAAGTTTTCCTCCTTCGAGCATCATGTTCTTTCCGTCCTTCATTATACGCATGTGAATATGCATACCAGAACCAGCCTTACCCACAGTAATCTTTGGAGCGAAGGTAATATCAAGTCCTTCTTCGTAACCTAAGCTACGAATCACCCATTTAGCAATGAGTAACTGTTCTGCACATTCATTTGCTGGAACAGGCAAGAACTCAATCTCATTCTGTTCGTAGCAGCGTCCATTCTCAATGAAATTACCTACCTCAGAATGTCCATACTTAATCTTACCGCCACATTCAGCAATCAGCTGCATAGAACGCATACGGAAGTCATTGCCTTTTGAGAAAGGAGAACTCTCGTGATAACCATGTTGGTCGTCAGCAGGAAATACACCTTCATCCTCTCGGATAACGTAGTATTCTAACTCACCCATAGCATGGAACTCCATACCAGTTACTTTCTTAAAGGCATTCATAGCCTTGCGGAGTGTATATTCTGGAGATGAAGCTAATGGATTACCATCTCGATCGAAGAAAGAACAGAGCATGCAAAGTGTTGGAATCTCTGAGAAAGGATCGATGAACGCTGTAGAGAAGCGTGGCATTACATAGAGGTCACTACTACCAGCTGCAATAAAGTTGAAGAGTGAAGAACCATCAACGCGCTCGCCACTTGTAAGTATTGTCTCCAAGTAGTCGGGTGTGTGAAGCATGAAGTTTAGTGTCTTCAATCGTCCGTCACCAGCAGGATACATGAAGTTGACCATTCTGATGTTCAAGTCACTGACAACTTGCTTGATATCATCTTTCGTAAATTCATGTGAGTCTTTGCCCAAGTGTGCTTCCAGCCTATTTGCTGAACACTTAAAAAGGTTATTCTCCATTGTCGTAGCTTTTATAAGATTAGTATTTGATTATGAGGACAAAAATACATATTAATTTCTTTATTCGCAATTATTTTTCATACTATTTCTCTATTTATTATCAGTGTGGTATTCTTTATTTTTCGTTTTGTACAACTTTCTTTTATATTAGGAACTTGATGTTAGTTTTTCTTCGTATTTTTGCCTCGTTAGAAATAGAAAAGTATAAATCTTATGACAAAGGAGAAAACAATAAATCTGTCATCTAATCGTACTATCCGCAAAGCATCAACAGATGATTTTACTATAGTATCGAACCTAATTGAGCACGGGAAAGCAAAGATGATTAAAACAGGTAATCCTAATCAATGGTCAGCAAATTATCCTGCGGAGAGTACTATAAGGCGTGACATTGCACAAGGTGATTGTTATCTACTTTATGAGTGTGGGAAGCCTATTGCAACCTTTGTAGCTAAGGCGGGTCCAGAACCTAATTACCACCGTATTGATAATGGTAGTTGGCTTGATGACCAACCTTATTATGTCATCCATCGTGTGGCTTCTTTGGAAGGTGTACATGGTGTAATGGCTGACATAATCAACTATTGTTCGGCATTTACCTCTTCTATTCGTATAGATACCCATGCTGATAATCGTCCGATGCAGGCTTCTTTGATTCGTTTAGGTTTCGTTTATTGTGGTATTATCTATGTTGAGAATGGAGATAGCAGATTAGCTTTTCAGCGCGTTTTTTAGTATTTTGTGAGTGGTTATCTACTCCTTGATCGTCTAAATCTTACTCCTTCATCTTAGCAACTTTGGGGGATAGCTAAGCCCTACTACTGAGTTATTTTGTAAAAAGAAGAAATCATTTATATGAAGAAAATTTTGTAGATATGCCTTTGAAAAATCATTACATAGTTTCTGGTAAAGTATCTATAAATAACGGCAAAAACAAGTGTAAAAGCAAGTTTGTAACCAACAGTAAATCAGTTGTTTATGAAGTAGTCTAAAAAAAAGTGCTTAATCGGACTTCAAAAGGGCGTTAGTAAGGGTCTTAAAGGGCACCTTTTGCAAGCTTAAAGGGCGTCTATAAGAAGCCAAAAGAGCATGTATTGGTTTTGAGTTGCATGAAAATAGTTTACAAATACCAATGATGTGGGAATAAGCTATTTGTAGAACACAGAAAGACATAGTATCTATTTGCATTTTATCTTGTAGTTTGTCTTCTATGTAAGACTATCTATTTAGGATAGTCTTACTATGCAAATGTATCGGTCTTTATTCTATTTTCAATCTATGTATTAAACCAAAATCGGTCATTAGAGGTTAAACATCGATTTGTGTTTAACAGAAGAACCATTTTTTTCAGTTCCTATTTACTCCATAGTTTCAACAGTTACGTTTTCAAATTCAGCCATAAAGTTAAGGAGATGATTCTTATAACGTTTCCGCTTGAACTTCATTTCCATCGTTACAACAAAGTAATGACCTGAAGAAGTGTCTTTGCGTGTCATCTCGTAGGAGTCAATAATAATCTCCTTATCGCGTAATCGTTGCAAGACAAGTTGAATGTTTTCTTCTTTTGGAGTACTAAAAGTAACGGTTATATTGCGTGTGCCGAAGTGTTGGAGTATAAAATAAAGTGCTTCCAAACAGAGCAAGACGAGGACAGTTGTTGCAATAGAGAGTACATACATTCCTGCACCTGCAGTCATACCAATAGCCGATGTTACCCATAGACCTGCTGCAGTTGTCAGTCCACGTACCACATGCTTTTGAAAGATAATCGTTCCCGCACCAATGAAACCAATACTCGTTACTACTTGTGAGGCTATACGACTGGGGTCGAGTGACACTCGCTCGTAATGGGCGAGTACATCATCAAAAGCCAAACTGTGATAGAATCATAAACAAACCACTACCTAATGCAACAAGGAAGTGAGTTCGGAAACCAGCCTCCTTTGCACGATACTCACGCTCCAAGCCAATCACACCACCTAACATAGCAGCTACGAATAGTCTCAGTACAAATTCATAAGTTATTATGTTCATGTTCTTTCTTTATTATGTAATGAATAAATCGTTGTCGCAAAAATACAAAAAACTTCACGCATCTCACTCTTTTCTTCCCTAAAATTATTTTTTCATGAATGAAATTCTCTGTTTCTTAGAAATTGATTTGTATCTTTGTGCATATAAACGCTAAAGTCAAGATTATGACAGAGAAGGAGAAACAGCAGAAAGGGATGCTTTATCAAGCAAACGACCCAGAAGTTTTAAAAGACTTATACTACTGCGAGAATGAATGTTTTGAAATCAATCAGATTCCTCCTTCACGTAGGGAGGAACGCATGGAACGCCTTAGAAAGTTGTTTGGTAAGGCTGGAGACGGTATGTTTATCGTTGCTCCGTTCTTTTGTGATTATGGTTATAATATTGAAGTGGGTGAGAATTTCTTTGCTAATACTAATTGTGTGATTCTCGATGAGGCTAAGGTGACATTTGGCGATAATGTTTTTATTGCGCCTAATTGTGCCTTCTATACTGCTGGTCATCCACTTGATGTTGAGCAGCGTAATAAGAAGATAGAGTATGCACTACCTATTCATGTTGGGAATAATGTGTGGATAGGTGGCAATGTCGTTGTCGTGCCGGGTGTGACGATAGGTGATAATACAACAATAGGTGCTGGTTCTGTCGTTACACATGATATTCCAAGTGGTGTCGTGGCTGCTGGTAATCCGTGTAGGGTGATTCGAAAACTGGAGAAATAAGAGCGTTATAGCTTAAGAAAGATTAAGAGCATAAAGAAGATGATATGCAAAAGTTCAACTCACCTATTTAATAATAGGGCATAGATGGCTATGGTCTTTATGCTTGTTGTTCTGTGCTTAGGGAGGTATTTATGAATACTAAAAGTATATGATAAGTCTTTTCTAAGTAATGATGAATGTAGAAAAATGTAAAAGAAGACCTGTTTTGTGGTTGTTTTTTTTACAATAAACTAAACAAAACACATATTTAACATCTTTTATACATGTAATTGTAGAATGGACGTTTAAAATGATTTAACTTTGCGATTAATAAACCTAAAAGCATTTTTTTAACCTAAAGTATACTTAAAGCCTATGTACCTAAAAAGAAAAAGGACTACGAGCTTATTGATGGTGGCTTTGTTCAGTACAAGTTTACTGCATGCCAACATTACGTATGAAGCGAATGCAGCTGTTGTTCAACAGCAGTCTGTATGTAAAGGAACTGTTGTCGACAATAACGGAGACCCTGTTGTTGGTGCCTCTGTCTTTGTCGTAAGTAATGGACAAAAGAAAGGGAAGTGTGACTGACCTTGATGGTAAGTTTTGAGATTGCAGGCGTTGCTTCTGGCTCATCACTTACTATTTCTTATGTTGGTTACAAAGACCCAGCAGGTAACTTGGACTGGCAAGGACCTTAAGGTTACACTCCAAGAGAACAGTGAGATGCTCGAGAACGTTGTTGTTGTCGGCTATGGTACTCAGAAGAAGCGTTAACCTTACTGGTGCTGTCTCTGTTGTTAAACTCTAAGCAACTTGAGTCTCGTCCTGTAACGAGTGTTGCTCAGGCATTGCAGGGTGAGGTTCCTGGTTTGAACTTCAGCGTTGGCAATGCGGGTGGTTCATTGAAGAGCCGTATGGGACATGAATATCCGTGGTATAGGAACCATTGGTGATGGTTCTAAACGCTGCTCCACTCGTCCTTATCGACGGTTCAGAGGGTGATTTGTACTCAATCTCTCCAAATGACATCGAGAGTATCTCTGTATTGAAGGATGCTTCTTCAAGTGCTATCTACGGTTCACGTGCAGCCTTCGGTGTAATCCTCGTTACTACAAAGAGCGGTAAGGATTCACGTATGAACGTTTCTTACAATGGTAACGTACGTTTCTCTACAGCAACTCAGATTCCTGAGATGCCTAACTCATATGACTTCGCACGCTATTGGAATGATGCTGCTAATAGTGGTGGTAATGTTCCATTCAGCCAGGATATGCTGAACAAGATTAAAGAAACCATATCAATGGCACACCTGCACCAGGTGAAGAGGTAACTACGACTTGGCAGGGTACTGCTGCTAATGAGCCTTGGAGTATGTATAATGGTTCTTGGGACAATACCAACTGGTTTAAGGAGATGTATAGGTCTGCCGTTCCTTCTACCGAGCATAACGTTTCCCTTAGTGGTGGCGGAAGTAAGGTGAACTACTACATCAGTGGAGCTATCTTAAGTCAGCAGTGGATTTGATCCGTCATGGTAAGGATAAGCTTGAAGAGATATAACTTCTCAGGTAAGATTACAGCTAACTCTGACTGATTGGGTCAACAGTTACCTATAACTCTAAAGTGGGATTCGTGAAGACTATAGTCAGACCATCTTATATGACTGGACTCTTCTTCCATAATATCGCACGTCGCTGGCCGACTAACCCTGTTTTACGATCCCAAATGGTCACTATGTTCATGGAAATGAGATTCTTACAGATGGAGAATGGTGGTATTGATGCTACACAGAGAGGATAAGCTCTATCAGCAGCTTGCTCTCGAGTTCCGACCAATCAAGGGTTGGAAGATAAGATTTGGAGGGTAACTACAATACAACTAACTACCACAACCATTGGGACGTGTTGCCTATCTACTATTATGATCCCAGATCAGCATCCAGTAGCTGCAGCATGGAGTGGAGACTACGCAGCTGGAAAGTCTAATGTTGGTGAGTCTATGTCAAAGAACAACTATTATAATGGACGTTTCTTCACTGAGTATGCATGACACTGAACGACAAGCATGAATTTTAAGTTCCTTGCTGGTTTGGACATGGAGTCTAATATTTATACTTATCTCAGTGCTATCACGTGCTGACCTTGTAACACCAACTAGTGCCAACCTCAACAATGCAACTAACAAGGATGTTGGACGTGGCTTTCTCAAATACACACTGGGTCAACAATGGGTATGCTTTTGGTCGTATCAACTATGCTTATGACTCACGTTATTTGGCTGAGTTCTCTATCCGTAGAGACGGTCTCTTCACGCTTTTCATAGGTGATAAGACATGGGGAACATTCCCATCTATTGCACTCGGGTTGGAATATTGCTAACGAAGCAGTTCTTTCAAAGCCCATTGACATAAAGACTGTTAATACGCTGAAACTCGTGACTACTTATGGTCACTTGGGTAACACAAATCACAGACCAGCTCTATCCTTGGTTCCTCAGACAGCCTATTAGCTCAAACTCTTCTGCATGGATTATCAATGGCGAACGCGTGAATACATCTAAAGTGTTCCTGGTCTTGGTATCACCTTTCCTAACTTGGGAGAGAGTACGTTCATGGAACATCGGTCTTGACTTCGGATTTGTTCAACAACAGACTGCAAGGAACATTTCGATTACTTCGTTCGTACAACAAAGGATATGGTAGGTCCTGCACCTGTTAAGCCATCTATTCTCGGAGCGACAGAGCCAAAAAGAGAATAATAGTGATATGAGATCAAATGGTTGGGACTTAGAAGTAAGATGGCGAGACAGAGTTGGTCAGGTAAAGCTATGGTATCAAAGCTTGTTCTCTCTGATGATTACCAGACTATTACGAACTTACTACAATCCAAACAGACTGCTCTCTCAGTGGTGCGCAGGTAAGCGTATGGGCGATATCTACGGATATCAGGTAGAGGGTATTGCTCAGACTAACCAGCAGATGGACGAGTGGTTGGCTAATAACAAACCTTCATGGGGTTCTAACTGGGCTGCCGGTGATGTAATGTACAAAGACCTTAATCATGATAAGAAAGTGAACTCTGGTAAGAGCACATACGATGATATGGGTGACTTGACCAAGATTGGTAACTCTTTGCCACGTTATCGTTTCGGTATTACTTTGGATGCTAACTGGAAAGGCTTTGACTTCCTCATCTTTATGCAGGGTGTTGGTAAGCGTGACTTCTGGGATGCTTCTCCTTACAGCGTAGGTGCAAATACTGGTATGTGGCAGGCTGCAGCCTTCAAGGATCACTTAGACTACTGGCGTCCAGAGACTGATACTAACTTAGGGTCCTAATCCAAATGCTTTTCTATCCAAGACCTCTCTTCGGTGCGGGTGCTAAGAACTTTCCAGACAAGTGACCGATACTTGCAGAATGCAGCATACATGAGAATCAAGAATATTCAGATTGGTTACACTCTCCTGCTGCTATTGCAAGCAAGATTGGTGCAAGTCGCATCGTTTCTACTTTCTCTGCTGAGAACCTCGCAACATTCACTAAAGATGAATAAGATCTTTTGACCCAGAAGCAACTGGGAGGAGACTGGGGACCCAGGAAAGATTTATCCCACTCCAGAGAACAATTTCATTTCGGTTTGAAATCTTAATTTTCTAATCATAACGGAATTATGAAGAAAGATTATTTCAGATATATTGAAAAGGGGAGGATCTACCAATTTGCTGTGCCTTTAGGCATGACGGTTACGTCATGTAGCGATTTTCTTGACAGAAACACACTCGATCAGGTTTCTCCATGACTACTTACTATACAACAGCTGATCAACTTGGGTACGTTCACCATCAACTACTATACATCTATCTTTCCCTAATAACAGTGGATGGTTTGGGAGGTGTTGCAACATTTGATGATGGAACAGATAACCAAGCTGCAAGAAGTGGTAAACTCAGGAATGTACTTACAGGATCAGTGGAAAGTCCCAACAGCAGGTGGTCTTGCATGATATGCTATTCAGAAATGTCAGATAAAGTTCATTAAATGAAAGTGAAGCTAAAGATTGCCAGCTGGAGAAGGTAACTGGTACACCTGAACAGATCAATCAATACATGGGTGAAGCTTACTTCATCAGAGCTATGCTCTACTTTATGATAAGTCGAAGACTTATGGAGACTTCCCTATCGTGTTGAAAGAACTTAACATTGACAATGACCTCGTAGAAGCAAGTAAGCGTCAGCCTCGTAACCTTGTTGCACGTCAGATTCTTTCTGATATGGATAAGGCTATTGATAAGTTGCAGGTGACAATTGCTAATAAGGTTCGCATCAATAAGAATGCTGCTTTGGCTATGAAGTCAAGAATGGCACTCTATGAGGCAACCTTCGAGAAGTATCACAGAGGTACTGGTCGTGTACCAGGTGATGCTAACTGGCCAGGTAAGAGCAAGGAGTGGAACAAGAACTTCACTATCAATCAGGATGATGAGGTTAACTTCTTCCTTGATCAGGCTATTGATGCTGCAAAGAAGGTGTGTGATGCAGTGCCTTTGACAACTCAAAACAACCACGTAATGAACCCAGGTACTGTTGGTCACTACAATGGTTGGAATCCATACTATGATATGTTTGCAAGTCCAGACTTGTCTAAGTATCCTGAGGTGTTGTTGTGGAGCAGTTTAATTCAATATCTGATATCATCTCTAGCTCACCTCACGTCAAACAAACTGCGTGGTGGCTTGTCAGCAACTGGTTGGACACGTGGATCTTGTTGAGTCATTCCTTATGAAGAATGGTTTACCAATCTACGCATCTGGATCAGGCTATCACGGTGATACAACTGTTGACTTGACTAAGACTGATCGCGATGAGCGTCTGCAGCTTTTCGTGTTCGGTGAGTCTAATGACCTTGATATTGATCAGAAGAGTATTGACTTAATTAATAAGCAAAGAGTTAAAGAAGGTAAACCTACCATTACTAAACTTTTATTCGATGCGGCAACTCTTTTTGCAACAGACCAGGCAAGTAGAGACGTAACTGGCTATCGTCAGCGTAAGTTCTACAACTATAACCCTGATATGCAGTTAGGTCAGACTTTCTCAGATGTTGATGGTCAGATTATCATTCGTGTTGAGGAAGCTATGCTCAACTACATTGAAGCTTCTTACCTCCGTACAGGTTCATTGGATGCAACAGCAACTGGTTATTGGACTGCTTTGCGTGCACGCGCTGGTATCACTGCTCCAATCTCAACCACTATCGCTGCAACTGATATGAGCAAGGAGGCTGACGTGAATCGTCCATCATACGACTGGGCAGCATTCTCAGCTGGTCATCCCGTAGATGCAACACTCTATTCTATCCGTCGTGAGCGTCGCAGCGAGTTTGCTGGTGAGGGTCTTCGTGACGATGACTTGATTCGTTGGGCAGCTTTGGATCAGGTGAAGAACTATCAGATTGAGGGTGTTAACTTCTGGGGATCAGATTTATCAGAATCCTTCTTTTCGTTGATAAGAATGGTGTGAGTCTGATTATTGCTGATGGCGATGCTAAGGCTACAATGTCTGCTAAGACACTTTCAAAGTATGTTCGTCCTTACCAGATTCAGAAGACTAACAACATTCTCTATAATGGTTACACCTTCTATCAGGCACACTACTTGTCTCCATTCTCTTATCAGGAGATGCAGCTCTGTTCACCTGATGGTAACGCAGAGAACTCTAACTTGTATCAGAATATCTACTGGCCAGTTGAGGCAAATGGTGAAGCTATCAAGTAAGTTTATGCTGAATAAAGTATAATCAATTAGATTACAAATAATGTTAGAGGGTGTATCAAGCGATTGATACACCCTCTTTCTATAACATGTTACAAGGAGTTTAACGCTCAACGCTATGTGTGACGAGTTACAAGATATACATGATAAAACATTTTCTTGTAAGTTGTTGAAGTCATTTTTTTATAGATGCTTCACTTGTATATGTGAGAATAAAAGGATATCTTTGCAAGATATCTTTTTCATGATGTTTATACGTAGGTTTTTTTGCTACAATAAATTAATTATGTTTACATTTACTATCATTATACTAATTTGTATTCTTGTTCTTGGTATATCACTATTAGTGAGTCATTGGAATAATGGAGCGAAGAGTGGGGAAAGTCTGTAAAAAATAGAAACACTTTACAAAAAGAATTGGCGCTCCTTTTTTTGGATATCCCTACGTGTGTTGTCGTTTGCTTTTGGTTACTGCCTTTTTTTGTTCTTTAATGTTACTTGCTTCGTTTGCAGGTGATGATGCAGCCGAATGTTGCTTTTTGATTAATGATATTTGTTGTTGGGAGTTGGTTTATTTCAATACCTATTCTTGTTATTTATATCTGCTCAGCAGTGCAAGCCATTCGACATCGTGATTATAAGAATAAAGTGTTTTTCTTGGCTGTCATTGTTTCAATGTCCTTCAGCTACTTTGTTTTGTGTTTTTTGGTAGTTTACCTATTTCTTCTTAAACCCGATAGGCAATTCTTTAAATCAATTTTTCCTATCACTACTGTCATTCTTTGTGGAGAGGTAATAGTTTGTTATTCAGTAAGTTCTCTTTAAATGTTAAAATGACAGCAACTTGAAAAATAAAAAAATCTAAGATGGTAATGTGTAATAAATGGCTTCTAAGTTAAGTGAGATTTAGCCGTTTTATTAATAAAACATGTTTTTAGTTGTTCTCTTGTAATTTCGAAGATAAATAAATATCTTTGTTCAATAATGTCCTGAAAGTTTAATCAACATACAATATGATTGTTTCTGCTGTTAACATTTTGCTTTTTCTTGATAGTTCTTGGTGTTTGGCTATGGATGGATACTAGGAAGAAAAGTAAACAAAAAGGATGTAGTTGTCGATGCAGAAGATTCTTGTAAAAAGCGATTATCGTTTTTTTCTTCTGGCTGTTTCTACGTTTTTTGATATATGTTCTTATAACTGTCCTGTTGTTTACAATCATGTTGAGCTTCTACGAAGATGATTATCCAGAGGATTCGCTCTCCTGGTTAATGATTTTTGCAATACTTGGTTGGTTCATTTCAATACCTATTGTTCTTGTTTATATCTGTTCTCTTGTACAGTCGGTTTGGTATCGTAATTATGTGAACAATATCTTTCTTGGACTCCATTGCTTTAATATCTTACAGGTGTTGTGTATTGTCGGTTTTGCTGTTGTTCCACAAGAAGAATGTACTCCTGAGACGATGGAGGCGTCCTACAAGGCTAATCGGCAGAATATAGAGAGACTTATTAAGGTTACAAGAAGTTGGCTACCAGATAGTACTGGATTCTCTGTAGAGTATTCGAAGCATGGAAAACTGACGGACTGGGGTGTATCTTCAAAGCAAGACGTTAATTTCAAAGGTGATGAGATAGAGTCGAAGAAAGAGCAGGAAAGAGAACTACAAAAGATAGGATTAAGTATAGAAAAGCTTGATTCTGTTCGTTTAGCCTTGCAGAAGATGGGCTATCGAGGCTTGTCTGTCAGTAGAGGTGGTACTGTAAGTGACTATACAGAAATCGTTTATGGGGTGACTGGAAATAAAGAGTTTGATTATAGAATCTATGATAAACCGCTCACAGACTCACTTGCGTATGAGTTAAATCGGCATTATAGCCTTGTTGTCTACAATCGATATGTAGTGTTTAGTTGTGTGGAATCAATTGATTATGATTGTCCTTTCCCTGGTAAATATGACTATTTGCAGAAAACATGCAAGGGCTATGTGCAATAGTGTGTGAGAGAGTATATGTATATGGGTTTATAGTGCATTATTGATAGTAGAAAAGCCTCCATCCTTTCTGCAAAGGACAATAGTGCTGTAGACGGATGAAGCTTTTTATGATTGTGATGTTTGTTTAGCTCTTTTAGAACTTGTAAGTCACTGTAGCTTTTATGTTACGTGGAGCACCAGGGAAGGAACGGAGTTTGTCATATCCCCCCACCCAATAAACTTTGTTCATTGCGTTGTCGAGATTTAGCTGTACCTGCAAGTTACGAAGCCGATAATACAGTGCTGCATTGAGGAGTCCATAGCCAGGATAGATAATGGTATTCTCACGTCTTCCAACCTGTCCGTAACGCTTTGTTACTGCATTGAAACCCAGACCGAAACCAAAGTTGCGTAGCGCACCTGTCTGAATGATATACTTTGACCAAATGTTGAAAGAGTTACGTGGTGTATTTGGTCGTTGCATACCATAGTCTTTCTCTGAGTTGGTTGCAGTCTTTGTGATAGCAGCATGGGTGTAGGCATAGTTAGCAACGATACTCCAATTAGGAAGAATGAAACCTACTACATCAAATTCAATACCCTTTTGACGTCTCTTTTCTCCCACTTGTTCTAATAACTCTGGATTGTTTGCATCGTTGGCATTATAGAGTGTATTGCGTTTCTGAAGATGGAAGAAAGAAAGGGTTGTACTGAGTCGTTTGTCAAACCATTCACCTTTCAAGCCCGCCTCCAACAACTGGCTGTATTCTGGGTCGAATGGTCCACCTGTGTTAGGGTTACCCTGTACGGATGCACTCTGTGGTTCAAAGCCTTTTACCCATGTACCATATACGTTCAGATTCTTGTTGATTGAAACGACAGCGCCAAGACGTGGAATGAACGCATGCTGTGTAGTACGGCTTTCCTTATTAGTCTTATAATTTAGTACATCGGTGAATATTTCCTGACGAATACCCAAGAGAAGCTTCACTGGTCCTACCTCCATCTGCTCTTGAAGGTAGATACCATGAGAATACTGCAGGTAAGGAGAGAGTGCTGTTGAGACAAAGATATACTTCGAATAGTCACGCTCAATGTTGTTATTATTACTTGTCAAGTCATAGTAAGGCACATTCGTTCGTGGATTACCATCCTTGTCGAGTACGTATTTAGCAATGTTTGGCAGGTTTGAAAGCTGTTGTTGTCGTACCGTCTTTTAGCAAATAGCCTCCTGCAGTCATTGCTGATGAGCCTGCTTGTTGTGCCATTTGGAAATAGTCATAGCCCAAGAGGATACGATGATGGACTGAACCCGTGCTTACGTTATAGTTAAAATAGGTGTTGAAACTATTGTTGCGGAAGTGACGCTGGCGTATAAGACACTGCATAAGGATGCGTGACGGACTTTGTGTACCATCGGCTAACTTCACATACGCATTAGCCTGATTGTGTTCACGGAGGTCTTCATCATAGGAAGAGTTCAGATAGGTAGCATTGAAAGAGAGGTTATCCGTGAACTTATGGGTTACACCAAGCGTAATATTCACGAGGTTTTCCTTTAGATAGTCATTTGTTGCAGAGAGCGAACGACTAATTGGAACTGAATTGAGGTCACCATCTCCAAAGATAGGCTGACCACGATCGACCTTGCCATTGGTGCGCTGATAAACGATGTCGACGTTAAAGCGTGTCCTTTGTGTTGGGAGAAACGAGAAAGATGGTGCAACGATATAGTTTGTATTTTCCTGTAGGTCACGGTAAGAATCAGTATGTTCGTAACCGATATTAAGACGATATAGCAGGGTGTTCTTCTTGTCTAATGGTCCAGTAAAATCTCCGTAGGTGTTCAGTGTGTTGAAGCTACCAACGGTTGTTGATACTGTATTGCGTTGATAAGGTAGTGGTTTCTTAGTTACACGATTAATAACACCACCCGGTGCAGCATTGCCGAAGAGAGCAGAAGCAGGACCTTTGATGACTTCAACACGCTCGATATTTGCCAATGACTGCTGTTTCCAAAGACTTGTCTGCGCTCGCATACCATTGACAAGGTTTCCTGAATTGCGGTTACCTGTAGTGCGGAAACCACGGATAGAGAAGTCATTATAGAAGGTATATTGGTTTACACCACTGATATTCTTTACAACCTCATTAACTGTGGTTGCGCCTTGGTCGCGTACTAACTCCTTTGTTACGTAACCGATAGATTGTGGGATGTCTTTCAAAGGTGTCTCTGTCTTTGTACCGATGAAAGAGTTGGTATTCTTATATGAACGTTCGTTACGTCCAATTACTTCTACCGTCTGCAGTACTTGGTCGTGCAGATAAGGAGTTGAGAACAATGTGTCTTGTGTAAGGCTGTCTGTTGAAACTTTACCCATAGTGTTCCCTTGTGCATTTATTGGCAGGGCTGCTGAATATAATAAGGTGCCTGTCAGTAAAAGATAAGAGTGTAATCTTTTAACCATATTGATAAATATAATGATCCTGAAATAATTTATAAGCGGTGCAAAAGTATATATAAAATATGAATACTACAATACCTAAGAGTTGGTATAAATTAGTTTCTGTTAGGTTATTGAGTGACAATATGTAATAATAAGTCCCTACTTATGTGTTGTGGGAGAGCACTTGTAAAAGTTAGAAAGAATGGTTTAACTTCCGTATCTTTCCAAATGTAGCGAGAAATAGAATGTTAGTTTACCCTTATGAAAAAGCTGTTAGCTGAAGAGGGGACGCTAAACGGGTAAGTAGAAATTGTAAGGATATTTCTGTAATTACTCCCTCTTCATTCAGAGAAAAGGCTGTATATGAGGGGAGAAGAGGCCTAACTACGTTCAAGAACATGCTCTTCTTATATGAAGAAGACGCCCTTCTTGCTGCAAGAGGGACGTCTTCTGTGACGCAATCTGTAATATGCTGATTTGTTGTATGTTATGAGCTTGGTTGTTGGAGATGTTATATCCTTTCGGTGAAGATGTTTTGTACGATGTTATGTAACGATTTTTTATTACTTTACTGGTTCTTTTGAAACATGGAAGATTACCCATTACGTTTCTATGAAGATGTTGAGCAAAGTAGTAGCTTACGTTCTGTTTCTTAGTGTAACGTCGGCTGGAAAGTTATTAGTCGGACGGTAAGTCGTCTCTTTTCTATTAACTACGTTACCCGACAATAATGTTTTTTACACCTCTGTATTTTGAAGAACATACTTCGGAGACTCACCATACTTGTTTGCTTCTGGCTGACTATCTTGTAGAAGGAAAACCAGAATTGTAATACCTAAGGCGATGTTTATTAGATAGAAAACGATAGCTAAGATACCTGTCATGCTTGTTATAGCACTAATCAAAACGTTCATTGCGGCCTGAATATCTTGTGATCGTATGGCTTCTAAATATGCGCTGAAGTTGAAAGACACAAAGAAAAGTGTACAAGAAATTGTTCCCACACAAGCTTGGGCAGCCCACCACCATCCGCTTCTTCCAGTGTCATGCAAACGACGGAACTGCATAGAAATACCTGCAATACTAAGAACAAGTGCTACAAGAGGTCCGACAAAGGGAACTAATGATATAACAAAAGCTGCGATGAAGAGGGTAAGAAAGCCCCACCAATACTCAGAACGACGGATGCGTCCATTGAACTGAAAGAATTTCTTGAATGCGTTCTGTGCTGCTACAGCAAACTCAACTTGTGGTAATTCTTTGTACTGTGACATAATTTAGTATATTTTTATTTGTTAATCTTAAATGCTCATTTGTCTTATTCTTTCAGGAGGTCAGGGCGCAATCTTTTGGTTCGCTCCATTGCTTGGTCAAACTCCCATTGTTTAATCTTAGCCTCGTTCCCACTGAGTAGAATCTCAGGAACATCCCAACCATTATAGCTACGAGGGCGGGTGTAGATAGGTGCTGAGAGCATATCGTCCATAAAACAGTCGGAAAGTGCACTCTGTTCGTCACTGATAACACCTGGAACCAGTCGTACAACAGCATCGGCAATGATGGCTGCTGGTAGTTCGCCACCTGTTAAAACAAAGTCGCCAACAGATATTTCACGTGTAATAAGATGCTCGCGTACACGTTGGTCAACACCTTTATAATGTCCTGCAAGAATAATGAAGTTACCTCCCAATGAGAGGTCATTAGCAATCTTCTGATTAAATAGTTCGCCATCAGGAGATGTAAAGATAACTTCATCGTACTCCCGCTCTTCCTTCAAAGCAGCGATACATCGATCAATAGGTTCAATCTGCATGACCATACCAGCTTGTCCACCAAAAGGATAGTCGTCAACACGGCGCCATTTATCCTTTGTGTAGTCACGAAGATTGTGCAGACGAATCTCTGCCAATCCTTTCTTTTCTGCTCTGGCAAGGATACTTTCGTGTACGAATCCTTCCAGCATCTCTGGTAATACGGTGATGATATCTATTCTCATATAGGCACAAAGTTAACTAATCTTTTGCTATTACGTTGATAGTTTAGGATTTTTTTGTAACTTTGCCGTAGATTCTAATATATAAACTAAGAACAGTTATGAAGAGATTCTTTACCCTCGCTATTATGGTAGCAGCTTTTTGTTGTGCAAATGCACAAGATGTCCAGTTGCATTATGACTTAGGTCATAGTCTTTACAAGAACCTAAGTTCTCGTACGTCAGTAACAACAACAGTAGAAATGTTCAAACCTGACACATGGGGTTCTACCTATATGTTTACTGATATTGATTACAAGAGCGATGGAGTAATGGGTGCTTATTGGGAGATTTCACGTGAGTTTAATCTTACGAAGAATAAGCAGTGGGCTGCACATATTGAGTATGATGGTGGTTTAGGTTCTGGTAAAACTATGGATAGCTATTATGGTAACCGTTATCAGCATGCTGTTCTTCTTGGTGGAGCATGGAACTGGGCTTCAAAAGACTTTTCAAAAACGTTCAGCCTTCAGTTGATGTATAAGTATCAGTTTAAGAATGGTCACACTGGTGCACATCCTTTCAGTGGTTTTCAGTTGACAGAGGTGTGGGGTACGACCTTCGCTAAGGGTCTTTGTACATTCTCTGGATTCTGTGACCTTTGGTATGATCCAAATGTTAATGGTAAAATGATACTTCTCTCTGAGCCTCAGTTCTGGTTTAATCTCAATACGCTAAAGGGAATGAAAGATGTAAATCTCTCTTTGGGTACTGAGGTTGAGATTAGCAATAACTTCGTTTGGAATGACAAAGGTCAGAATAATCGTTTCTACGCTATTCCTACAGTGGCAGCTAAATGGACATTTTAAGCAGATAAATAGAACTTAATTATTTTAAGATAAGAAAAGGAGGCGATATGTATATCGTCTCCTTTTGCTATGTTTTAATAAAATCTGGTGTTGTTAGAATAGAATTCCTTCTGTTGGTTGTGAAGATGTTTCTGGTGCTGTAACTTGTGCAAAGCGAGCTATGAATTCATCTTCTGAGATAATAGGAATGGAAAGTTCTTTTGCTTTCTGATTCTTTCCAGAAGTACTTTCTACATCATTATTAATAAGATAATTCGTTGATTTAGAAACAGAACCAGTTACCTTACCACCTTGACTCTCAATGAATGCCTTTAGTTCGTTACGGTTCTTATAATGGTGAACATCACCAGTAACGACGAAGGTTAATCCCTGGCAACTATTACCAGTTGGTGCTGATGATGGCTGACTAACGTTTAGCTCAACCAATAGATGCTGTAGCATAGACTGATTATCATTATCTTTCATCCAGCGTACAAAACTTGCACTCTTCTCTGGTCCAATACCAGCAATGGTCGAGAAGACATCTTCTGCAGCACTTTCTGTAGCCGTTTTAATAAGTTCCTCCAATGGATATGCTGATAAAAGACGATTGCAAACATCCTGTCCAACAAGGGGAATATTTAAAGCAAAGAGTAGACGACGTGCTTCAACATTACGAGCCTTTTCAATAGCAGCCAATAACTTAGTGACACTCTTATTTCCGAAACCTTCCATTGTACGCAGCTCTGTGGCATGTTCTGTAAGATGGAATAGGTCGGCATATTCACGAACCCATCCAAGGTTTATAAATTTCTGTACGGTTTGTTCAGAGAGTCCGTCAATGTTTACACCTTCTTTTGATACAAATCTACCAAACTTCTTCAGCTGTTTAGCTGGACAATGTGTATTGGTACAGTGTAGTGTGCGTGTTCCACTAACCTCGCTTTCGCTAACTTCTGTAGCAGAATGGCATACTGGGCAAGTCTCAGGAATATGGAAAGTACCAACGCTTTCAATAACGTTAATAACCTTTGGAATAATCTTATTTGCCTTTATAACAGCTATCTTTGTTCCTTTATCACCAATCCCTAATCGTTCACATTCGGAGATATTACAGAGTGAAGCACGTTTAACGGTTGTTCCTTCTAAGTCTACAGGACGAAAAACAGCTACTGGCGAGATTGTTGAAGCAGCACATGACCATTCTATATAGTCTAATTCTGTTTCAGCACTCTCATCTTGCCATTTAAAAGCATAGCCTGCACGTGTGGCATGATGACCAGTGACAGAACCTGTTGCTGCATAAACGGTGTCGTCGTATGAGATGACCAAGCCGTCAACAGGGTAGGGGAATGGTGATGAACTCACACCAGTAACTCTTTCTGTCCAATGATGAATGACCGCTTCTATGTTGTTAACGGTAGGCTGTTCAATGAGCTCTCTATCTATAACCTTGAATCCTTGTTGTTCAAGCCACTCCATTCTTTTTCCCCAAGAAGTTATTTCTTCCTCTGTATAAACGAGTGTAAAGGGAATCCAACGCAAGTGGCGGGCTTTTACTTCATTGATGTCTTTCAGTGTGAGTGAGCCTGATGCGAGGTTGCGAGGGTTGGCATATTCTTCCTCTGCTTCCATATTAAACTGCTCAAAGTCAGGATAACTGATGACAGCTTCACCACGGATAACAAGATGTCCCTTATAGGGAATGGTTTGCAAGATACCATCAATAGCCGTAGAAAGATGAGTAATATTGGTGCCAATATGACCATTTCCACGTGTGACAACCTTTGTCAGTTTACCATTATCGTATGTAACAACAAGTGTCAATCCATCCAACTTCCATGAGAGCCATATAGGTCTATTCTCTGCCCATTTAGCAAGGTCTTCTACCTTCTTAGTTTTTGCCAAGGATAGTGCAGGGAACTCATGTTCTTCTTTTTTACCGGCAACATTATCGGCAGAAACATTTTGTGTTGGAGAATCGGGGAGTATAATACCTGTTTCTTCTTCTAACTTTTTTAGCTTATCAAAGGCTGCATCCCATTCATAGTCTGTCATAAGTTCGTCACGACCATTGTAATAAGCTTCGGATGCAGCATTAGTTGATTAACAAGTGATTGTATCTCTTTGTTCATTGTTTTGTTTGTTAATAGACGATGGTAAATCGTATTAAATGATTAAAAGTAGAAATAGGCAAAGACAAACTTCTTACTATTATTTCCAAAGCTGTTTGATAAGTGCAGCATCAGCTTCAGTCCAGTTGAGTTTTGAGAATTCTTCTGGTTTCAACCAGCAGGAGTCAATATGTTCGAGAAGCTTAAAATCATTGTCATGCGCCATACAGTCATAGGCAGTAAGGCAGATTGAAAAAGTCTGGATAGTCATATTCAACACTCCCAAGTTTTGCTCCGACATAGATGTTCCCAGTCCATTTCCTCAGTATTTCACGACGCAAAGCCTCGTAATCACTTTCTCCTTCATTGACTTTGCCACCTGGAAACTCCCAATGTTCAGCAATATAATTAGGACCTTTACGCAATCGCTGTGTACATAGAATCTTATCACCGTCATGAATAACAGCGCAGACAACGTTGAGATGTTTCTTTTCCATAATTTTTATCTATCGTTCGGTTATTTTCGACCTCTTACTTCTTGCTTTTATTTGCAAATATACTACAATTTGCCAAATAAGTCTATCTTTCTTAGAATTAATTTCAATTCTTTATAGGCAACTCATATCTTTTGCGTATCTTTTGTACACTAATAAAAATATTAGAAATTATAATCATTTATGTCTACACTAACAATTGCGATTATTGTAGTCTTCGTGCTGGGCTATGCGCTCATTGCAATGGAGAGCCTTACTAAGGTTAACAAGGCAGCAGTTGCCTTATTGATGTTTGTTTTCTGCTGGACACTTTACATGTTTGATCCAGCACCGTTTGTACAGCTGATGCACCCAGACTTTACGGGAACAGGTGATAAGGTTGTGTCGTTTGTAAATACTTTGATAACGGAGCATTTAGGCGATACAGCTACCACACTCTTCTTCCTTATGGGAGCTATGACGATTGTGGAAATCGTTGATCAGAACGGTGGTTTCAACTGGGTAAAGAATGTAATGCGGTCTAAGACAAAGCGTAGTCTGTTGTGGAAGATTGCCTTTATGACTTTCTTCCTTTCTGCTATCCTTGATAACCTAACGACAAGTATTGTGATGGTTATGATTTTGCGTAAGCTTGTACAGGATAAGCACGACCGAATGATTTATGCTTCGTTAGTTATTATTGCTGCTAATTCAGGTGGAGCTTTCTCTCCAATTGGTGACGTAACCACGATTATGTTGTGGAATGCAGGTATGATAACTGCAGGTGGCGTACTTAGTGAGATATTTATTCCTTCATTAGTTTCAATGTTGATACCAGCATTCTTGCTTCAGATGCTTTTGAAAGGTAATATCCAGTATGATGATATGTCAAGTGATATGTCGGGTGATCGCGAAGTCTTGGAGTTTAATGGGTTCCAGCGTAAGATAGTCTTTGCTATCGGTGTAGGTGGTCTTTGCTCTGTTCCTTTGTTCCACTTCTTTACTGATTTACCTCCTTTTGCTGGTATTTTGCTCGTATTGGGTATTTTATGGACTGTGACAGAGGTATTCTATCGTAATCTTCATAAGAAAAGAGGTGATGAGATTCAATTCTCAAAGCGTGTAAGTAGTTTGCTGAGTCGTATCGATATGTCTACTATCCTTTTCTTCCTTGGTATCTTGATGGCTGTGGCTTGTTTGGAGGAAGTAGGTGTGTTGAAGGAGTTAGGTAGTGGTCTGAACACAACCTTCAATGGCAATCATTATGCTGTGACCGGTATTATTGGTGTACTTTCAGCTATTGTTGACAACGTTCCACTCGTAGCTGGTAGTATGGGTATGTATCCTATCGGAATAGAGCCAGATATGGCAGTGGATGGTATCTTCTGGCAGTTGCTTGCTTATTGTGCTGGTGTGGGCGGTTCAATGCTCATCGTTGGTTCTGCAGCAGGTGTTGTTGTTATGGGTCTTGAGAAGATTACCTTTGGCTGGTATATGAAGCGTATTACGTGGATTGCTTTCTTAGGTTATATTGCTGGTATCCTTTCATACTGGATTATGCGTACATATATTTTTACCACTCCGCTTTAATCACTAACTCTTAAAATACTATATTTTAGTAGCATAAGTCCTCATCTGTCCAATCTGAATATTATCATGTGGATAGGTGAGGGCTTATTCTATTCTTTAGGAAATGAAAGGTAAAGTAAGAAGTAGAATCTTTTCCATCTTACGAAAATACAACAAAGTAGTTTTATTTTTGTTTTGCTGTCACTTTTAATACTTTGTTTAAATGTGTTGTAAATCAGTAGGTTGCATGGTTAAATTAGCTGATAGGAATGACAGGAAAACTTATTTTGTAGAAATTGCTTTGTTATAAGAAAGCAGAGAAACGGAATGAAAGATGATAGAATATTACAAATACAGAATTGTCTTTGGTGAATAGTGTTAAGGGTTATCTTTTACATTGAAAGCATGCCTTATCATTATGCTTATTTCTCTATATGAAAAGAAATCTATCATTAAGCTTTCTTCCCTTTCTTTATCATTGTGTGGAGGCTCAGCACATATTGTGCGCAGGCTTAACACCAATGGTGCGCAGTCTTAACACCAATTATTAGGATGGTTTATAGCTTTGAAATCAATCTGTTATTTGTAAGGTGGGAAGAGCTATTACCGTGTTTTACTACGATAAAATTATAGGAGATGCACAAGTCATGCACCTCCTATTTATCATTTATAGCGAGTTTTATACAGCCTTGACTTTATAGTGTCTGTGTTTTGTATAAAACTTTATGTTGAGTTTGACGCTTTACTTAAGTTATTAACTCAAGCTGTATAGTTTATCTTAGTTGGCAAAGCGAACGTTCTGTGCGCTATATCCAACTACAATTTTTTCCTGAATGAGTTTGCCCTCTGGAGAGTAATAGAATACTTCACTTGGTGCTGTATAGCTTGGGGTATCTATAACATAGATGTTACCATAACGGTCAACATTAACCTGTGATGGATTCTTGAGGCCTGTCATATCAAGGTCGGTTTCCTTTCCAGTTGCGAGATCATAGATAAAGAAACGCTTGTTCGTATCATAGTAGGTAGCATATAAGCATACAAGTGCGTTCTTCTTAGCACTGTATGCAATTGAACTTGCCTTGAAGAGCTTTTTAACCTCATCGTTTTTAGCATTAATCTTCTGTACAAGCGCATCATCATTGTTGAACATTGATACAAAGTAAACATCATTACCAACAGCAATACTCTGGTTATAAGGATTTTTACCTACGGTAAGTGTCTTTGTCTTCTTAAATGAGTTACAGTCTACTACAGCCACAGTATTACCATTACCATAACCTGAGATGTTTGCATAAAGTTTACCATTAGCAACAGAAAGTGCCTCTGGATGATCGCCTACTTCTACAGAGTCAACCAATGGTTTCTGTGCGTTGTTAGGGTTCATCTTGTATACCTTACCATTGTAAGCAGAGAAGTAAACATAATTACCATCTGTTGCCAAATAGCGTGGACTGGCGTTATGCAACTTAATTGTCTGTTCTGTCTTACCCATTCGGTCCAAAACTTCAACCTTTGAAGAGGTTGTACAGGTAACGACAAGCTTAGTCCCAAAGACTATCAAGTCTTGTGCGTCACCGATTCCGCTACCATTCTGAGTTCTATAAGCATCACTGTAGATGTATGGAGCAGTTGGACGTGACTCGCTGTTATAGTCGAGAATACCCACTGTACCATCATTTGCATTCCAATTACCAGCACAAGCAACATATACATCTGTGTTAGATACTGCTGGCTGTGTGTAAGTAAAGTCGTTGTCATCACTACAAGCCGTAAATGTAAGCGCTGACATAAGAATAACACCAAGTGTAAGAAGATTCTTTTTCATTTTTTCTTGTTGTTTTGTTTATAATTTATTGTTATCTTGTTTTGTTCTCTTTCTTATTATTTTTGCACATTCCTCTTTTGCTTTTTTGCTACTTTTCCCTCAGAGTTTCCAACTTACTGAGAGTCGCCAGTTTGTTCCTGGCATAGGATAAAAGCGCACAACCTCATAGTTTTTATTACCAAGGTTGCGTAAGTCAAACTGTAGATGTAGTTCCTGTTGGAGGAAGTTTATATCCTTTGAAATCGTGATACTATGGTCAGTAAAGGCTGCCATACGGTTATTAGGAATATTATATCCCAATGAATAACGTTCACCCATTAACAGTAGATTATAGCTTAAGTCCAGCCATGGGGTATGTAGCAGCGAACTGATTGAACCCGAATGGCGTGGAGTATAAGCTATCTGGTGTCCATAGTAAACATCGGTTGGATTAGTTCTATCGGTTGCATTGAGCATGCTATAGCTTCCTGTCACGCTTAGAGTCCAGTCTTTGCCCCACCGTTTCTCTGCATTAGCGGAGATGTCAAGCCCTAATTGACGCACTTTACCCGCATTCATCATTTGCCAGTAGAACATCTTTGGTACTGCAATAATCTTATCTGTGACATTACCGAAGTATCCATCTGCCGTTAACGAAAGCTGAAGGGTGTGATTGAAGGTGTGAGAATAGGTTGCACCAAGATTCCACTGACGTGACTTTTCTGGGTTTAATCGACGATTGCCAATGCCTGTATAGTAAAGTTCATTGAGTGTTGGTGTACGGAAGATATCCTTATAGCCAAAGCGGAAACGAAGGTCTTGTAAGGCTCTCCATTGTAAACTGAAGGCAGGGGAGAGACGATGGAAGCCGTCAGAGGCATTACCGAGTTTTACTTGTTCCGTTATATTCGTTGTAAGAAGTGATGTGTTGAATGTGAATTGACCTATGCGATAGTTTGCTGCCAATGCTGTCCACAGAGAGTTACGTGTAGGGTTTGCAGCCTGTGAAAGCGACATTGAAAGGTGATTATGTGCATAGTCTTGTGCCAAAGAGAGATGAAGTCCTTGTAAAGGCTCGCTCCATAAGGTTGCTGTTAGATATGCTTCCTGCTGTCTGTAGATATCTTCTTTATAGCCACTGGCAGGCACATCTGAGTAGCGTGACCATGAATAATTCCATTTAGCAGCTGCTTTCAACTTGATACGCTGGCTGAATTGGTTCTCATAGAATAGTTGTGTAAAGACATTTTTGTCTACTAATCGTTCAGCAGAGTAGGTGTTATCGTAGATGACTGCACCCGGTAAGCCTCGATGAGAGGTGAAACCGTATGCCTTCCACTTCAGTATTTGCTTATCATTGAACTGATAATCAAGGTTTATTTCCCCTCTCCAAGTTTCAATGTCACTATTGTTACGACGTTCATTGATAGTCTTGATACCATTTTTCAACTTGAAAGCGTAAACGCCATCAGCCCTTTCATAGCTTCCGTATGCCCCAATGCCAAGCCGTGAGAACTGCTGGTGGAAGAGTAGGGAAGGTGAGAACAGACCATAACTACCTATACGGATGGTTGTGGAAAGTTCTGTCTTCTTTCTTGTTGATTCGATATTACGGTCTGTATAGCCTTGCAGTGTACTAATATTAATCATTCCCGCAGAAGCATATGACTTTGCACTCTGATAAATATTGTCGTCTTGACCAATTTGAAGACTGATGAGTGAGATATTATCGAGGGTAAAGCGAGATAGGTCTACTTGTCCGCTTTGGCAGTCACCTACCTGAACACCATCATAAACGACTCCCGTATGACCAGCTCCAAGTCCACGGATGTTAACCGTCTTCATACCGCCTACACCACCATAGTCTTTCACTTGTACACCTGCAAAGCGTTTCAAGGCATCGCCCATATCGTGGATACCAAGTCGTTCCATATCAGCATGTGAAAGTGTCTGTACTGGCGAACTTGCCAATACATTTCCAGAAATGCGAAAGCCATTGACCACAACCTCTTCTATGGTTTGTGTTGTGTCAGATTCAATAGTCTGTGCTATCGCACCGAGCGGGCACAATAATAGCAAGAAAGAAGCCAATTGCCTCATATCTCATTCTGTAATCAAATGGTTCTATGCAGTGCCCTTCCTCGAGGGATGCAATGACTTGCAATGGCAGGTCTTCTGACTTGTTATCCAATGTAGGTAAGCACCTTCCCGGTTTTATATTCACCAGTGGTATCAGCTTACCAATGAGAGACAACTTACAGCTGCGGGACAGTAGCGGAATTGCACCGCTTTCCCTTTTTAATCATGATAGTAATGAACCTATTGCATATGCAAAGATACGACAAAGGGGAGAGATAGGCAAATAAAGGTGTACTTTTCTACTTACAGCATAATGCTTACTACCTGTTGAAAGGTGATTTTAAAGTGGTTTTTGTAGGTGCTTCATCTTATGACCGCCCCATTGATTATCACCCATATATACGAATCCTACATGGTGATAAAGTCGTTCTGCCTGAGGGTTTCCTGCGTCAACAAGTAATCCAGTAGGGAGGTTCATCTTTCTTCCTTTCTCTCTATTGTAGCTTCAAGTAGCTGCTTAGCAAGCCCTCGTCCACGGAAAGAATTGTCAACACAAAGTGAGTCAATATATAGTTCACCAGCTGTTGTCTCGTCCTCCATATCAGAAAAGTCACGACCGAAAACCTCCAAAGCTCCTTTTAATGAAAGCCTTTCTTAGCTCTCTAAGTTTAGCTCCATCGTAGCTGACGCAGATACCAACAATCTTATTTGTTTCTGTTATTGCTACAAGTGTATTAAGATAGGAGTATTGCGAGTCTTCACGCTCCACTAATCTTGTCATTAGCAGATGGAAGTCTTCTAAGGTGTGGTTAGGACCTGCAAACCACTGACAACACTCGTGGTTCATAGCCTCCATAATCAAACGGGCTATCACTGTAGCCTGCTTCTTTTTGTGCATCTTCATCTTAATCATGATGCGAAGATACGAAAACTATTTGAGAAAGTGTGTTTTCTTGGATGATTTCTTTATCGTATCGACTTTGAATAATCTCCCCACTTCCTTCCAAGCTGTGAAGGAAGTGGGGTAGATGATATTACATACCTAAGTCCTTCATTGCCTTCTGTGCAGCCTCGCCAGACTTGCCCTGCATCTTTTCTGCAGCTTCCTTGGCAGCCTTCTTAGCAGCTTCTACCTGCTCAGGTGATGCTGATTGCATAGCTTCCTTAGCCTTTGACATGCCTTCAGTAATAGCCTTTGGGTCAGCCTTTGATGCAGCATCGATAGCAGCACCTACTGCGTTAGCGGCAGCTTCATTACCAGAAGACTTCAAGGCAGCCTTAATATTCTCAGAGTTACTCTGCATCCACTGCTGAAGTTTTGCAACATAAGCCTGTGCCTCTTTTTGGATCTTTCTGTGCCAATTCAGCCATTTTGGTCTGTGCTGCTGTAAGCAATGCAGCTACACCCTTATCATCCTTAGCCTTTACTTTCTCGTTGAGTTGCTCGATGAGCTGATCAGCTGAGGCTGGAGCTGCTGCAGTTGTTGCTGAATCAGTTGCAACTGACTCTGTTGTGTCTGAGTCTGCATTAGCCTTTGGAGCATTAGTCTTACCGTTGTTACAACTTGCGAGGGTCATTGCTGCTACAGCACAGCCATAATAAATACTTTCTTCATAATCTTTTTAAGCTTTTAGTGAATAAAAAAATTTAACTACTATATTTGCCAAAGATAGGTATAATTTTGTTTAGTTGGTTTATTTTTTTAGCATGTTTTAACTATAAAAAGAGTATGGTTGAATGATTTTGGGTTTAAGCAAGCAATTGTTATTTGTTAATGGTCGTATTCATATATGCTAATGGTATTTTGTTTTCTTGTTGACAACATAGCGTCTTGTGTTAAGCGTTCAACACTATTGGTGTTAAGCCTTCGCACCAATGGTGCGGGGCATGCGCACCACATGTGTTGGGCATCAACACGATACTAAAAGAGGGTAGGTGGAGGTGTTGCCATCAATAGATTAATACGTCTCGGAGTGTTTTTTATAGGCTTTTATGATAAATGTCCTATTATAGATAATTAGTATTTAATCGTGCAGAAATGCTTGGAGGAAAAAATAAAAACCAACTCTGGCTAAGTCCAGATTGTTTTATTATAAAGATAAAAGAGCTGTATATTCCTTTTGCATCATAGGTGTACTCTGTGTCAATAGCCTCTGTAGATGATGCACACCATTGTGTTTTTTATGCTGTTTAGGTCTTATGTAAATGTTTATTATCCATGTAATGAGATTAAAACTTCGGCTACAAATGCTTATTCTACTTGTGTTTTGGGCCAGTTGACAAGGTAGAGATGTTCAGTAGCACGAGTGAAAGCGGTGTAAAGCCAATGGATATAGTCGGGTGTGAGCATCTCATCTGTCATATATCCTTGGTCAAGATAGATGTGTGCCCACCGTCCGCCTTTGTGCTTTGTGACAGGTGATAGCATAACCGAACTTTACCTGTAGGGCGTTATAATACTCATCTTCGCGCACCTTTCTTCATGCGGTCTGCCTTTAGAGGGATGTCTTCATAATCCTCCAACACATGTTGGAAGAGTTGTTCGTTCTGCTCTTGTGTCAAGGCGGGTGCTTCCGTCATCAGTGCATCAAGGATGACCGCTCATCTCCTCTTCGGCATTATTATAGTCGGGAAACCCAGTGATACATCGGCAAAGCGGAACCCATAGAACTCGCGAACATTGCGAACACGACGTACAACAGCGCGGTCGCCGTTAGCAATGAAGCGTTAGTGTGGGTTTTTTTCTATCTCCTTTCCACCTCCTGAAGCGGAGTTGCGTAACCTGTCTTGTCGCTTGTCTAGTGGATGTGTTTACATTGTTTATTGCATTGTTGAGGCTGCCTTTGATGGATGGAGAGGGGGTGGGGTGTTCTTATACTTATTCTTCACGACCATCAACATATCGCCTGTTGTCAGTTCTTCCTCACGTCCAAGAACCATGTTTCGAATGCCTTGATTGAAGACTTTAGCACGTTTGTTGGAGCGTGTAATGACCATCGTCTCATCTATTCCCACCTCAGAATAGCTGGAAGCCAGTCGTTCGATAAGTTCATCACCTGGTACGATGGAGATGTCAGCAAAGCCATTGAAAGCGAATCTTTGGGTAGTTGCGTTACCTCATCATGGGTTATCATTTGACGAATAACTATGGCGTTATAGAAGGATACCAGAGTCTTGACTCTGACGAAGAACCTCGTTTAAATCACACTCATAGACCGTCAGTCCATAAGCACGAAGGACATCTGAACGTAGCGCAGGGACTCTTCTTCACCTACAGGAGGGAGCTGTGCCTTGTCGCCAACAAGCAACATACGACAATTATGGTCGTTATAAACATATTGGATAAGGTCGTCAAGTAGGCAACCACTGCCAAAAGTGCTATTGTTTGATGACAAACTAATCATAGATGCTTCATCAACCATAAACAAACGATCATGGAAGAGATTGACATTTAGATTAAACTTCCCATCAAGTCCTGTAAATGCTTTTTTTCCCGATAGATAGAGCGATGAATTGTTGCGGCAGGCTGATTGGCATTCAGTGAGAATACTTTTGCGGCACGACCAGTTGGCGCCAAAAGTGTAACCTTCTGTCGTAATTCCTGCATTGTACGCACAATCGCACCTGCTAAGGAGGTCTTACCCGTACCAGCACTACCTCTGAGAATCATTACAGCACGCTCATCACGGTCGGTCATAAAGCGTGCAAAGACCTCTACGGCATGTAGCTGGTCGGCAGTAGGAGCAAACCGAAGTTCTGTAAAATCCTATACTTTTAGTTCCTCATTTACCATCGCTTAAAGTCTTTAACTCCTTATTAATACCACTCTTTTATATTAGCTTGGCTTTTCATTACCTGTTCAATGTTATCAGGAAGTTGTGAGAAGAAGTCTATTCCAGTGATATGTTCTACCTCGTCAACTCGTATTGACGTAATCAGTATTCTTGTGTCCTTTAGCCGATGCGTTCCTACATATAAAACCAATAGCCTTCGGTTCGTCTTTCAGTCGGAGGACAACTTTGAAGAAAGCTTCTGGCACTTGCACTTTATTCTTTCCAATCGTCTTATGCTTTCGATTGAAATAGATAGGTCCACAGACAATATAAACATCGCCATATTGCTCTGCCCATGTTCGACAAAGCTTTTTCACCGTATTCCACAAACCACTCGCTCAAGGCTGGTTCTTGTGGACAAATATTCGTCATTAGGAAACTCTGTTCCATTGCTTTTTGGCTCCAATGGTTGTCACCAGCAGGGCACATGTGTCCACGATCGTATCCCGAACGCATATAATCATAGGTATCAACACGTGGTGCCGGTATGTCTTCGTCTGCTTGGAAGGTGATACCCTTGCGCTTAATAGGTCCGTTTGTGTGAGCTGCTGTCAGGTGCCATGCTACCCAATTAGGTGTACGTGTTTCTGCGTTATACGATGTTGTATAGCCCTCACGATAGAGTATGAGAGACGGAATATTGGCTTTACCGATAGGAATTTCTAAGCCTTGTTTTACTTCAAATGTGTTTTTATGGTTCGCATTCTTCTTTCCCTTTGATGTATTAGTGTCGTCAGACCTATTGTTGTTATAGGATTCTACAAAGGGTTTGTCTAATGTTGAGAAATCTCTCTTCTGTTTCTCTCCTTTGCATGCAACTGCCAATAGGGACAGAGAAAGTATGATTGTTTTGAGGAATATATGGTTCATTTATTGTTGTTTTGAATTTAATGCTATTTATGATAGTTACGTCTCTCCCTCATTTACTCCCTTTTCTAATGAGTACAAGAGAACTTTTCCGTCCCAAATCGTCGGTTAAGAATATATGGGAAGTGGTAGCATCTACCTGCTGAGTTTCACACTTTGCGGTAAATTGTTTATGTTTACAAAGTTACTATTTTCTTGTTATTTAATAGGTGCTTTTCATTAAAGACTTCACCTAAAAGCTGTCTTTTATTTGCTTTTGGAGATTTTGCATGTGGTTAATGGCTTATTCTTTTGAAAGAATGTATTTATCCTTTAAGGTGCGAAATATCTTTACATAATTAGTTGCTTTTAAGCCTTTTTGAAATGTATAAAAGTGTGTTTTATGTTGCCTTTGTAACTTCCTTTGTATTCTGATGGTTATAAAGTTGGATTTTAAAAAGATGCTTAATTGGCTTCTAAAGGGCGTTAGTTAGACTCAAAAGGGCGTCTTTTGAAAGCCAATTAAGGCTTAATTCAGATGCTATTAGCATGAATTGAAAATGAAACAATGAAAAATTTATTACAAAATTGTGCTTTGTTGTTGTCGCTCTATTCCATTTATACCTTTATTTATATATGGCTATCTTTTTTTCTTAGAAAACCTAAAGAGCATGATTGTTAAGTTGAGGCTGGTCATAAGAAAATGATTATCTTTTTCATCACTTTTTTTACTAAAAATCCTTGCAAGTATTGATTTTTAGTCTTACATTTGCAGTGTACTATTATAGTAGTACACTTTTAGGTTTAAAAAAATGAGAATAAAAAAATGCAATCAAAGAAAAACAATCTATTAAAAAAAGAAAAAGCCCTATGATTCAAGTAAATGAACTGACTTTCAGCTACCCAAAAAGTAAGCATAACGTGTTTGAGGGGACTGAATCTACAACTCAATGAGAACCGAATTTATGGTCTCTTAGGCAAGAATGGTATAGGGAAAAAGTACGCTGCTATATCTTATAGCAGGACTCTGAAACCGAAGAAGCGGTAGTGTTATCGTTGATGGTTACACCGCTTCGTGCCGTTATCCAGAAATGTTAGAGGAACTCTATATTGTACCTGAGGAGTATGACTTACCGAACATGTCACTCAGCAAGTATGCTAAGATTCACGAAGACTTCTACCCTCGATTTAGCGAAGAGGTCCTTGAAAAGTGTTTGTCAGACTTTGAGATGTCCTCTGATCTCGATTTTAAGCAACTCTATGGGACAGAAAAAAGAAAGTGTATATGAGTTTTGCACTTGCTACTGGTTGTCGTCTTCTTCTGATGGATGAGCCTACTAACGGACTCGATATTCCTTCAAAGGCTCTTTTTCCGTAAGGTTGTGGCAGGCAATATGGCAGAAGATGCCTCGCTGATTATCTCTACCCATCAGGTGCACGACGTTGAGCAGCTGCTTGATCATATCATCATCCTTGACACTCACAAAGTGATTGTGAACGCATCAACTGAGGATATAACAAATGATTACACTTTCGGTATTCGTCAAACCCAACGAGATGGATGACAGACGTACTCTATGCAGAGCCATCCATTCAAGGGCAACAACGTGATTGCACGACGTCAGACGGGTGACAACGAGACAACGATTAATCTTGAATTGTTGTTCAATGCTGCAACAACAGGTAAACTTAAATAGAACGAGGAGGAAGAGAATTATGAAGACAACATTTGCAAAAAAATCATTAATATCGGCCTAATCTCTGTAGCTTGCTTACTTGCTTTTAAATTCTTGCTACATCCGAAAAAAATTGACTACGGAAAGATGGTGACAGAGGAGGCTTCTGTTGATTCATTTGACACGATAGACATCCGTGGAGCTGGTACTGTTTATATATCACAAGGTAAGAAGTACAGCTTTAAAGTTTAAAGGGAGGAGAAGGACTTGATGTATTAAGTTTTGTCAATCCACAGAATAGACTGGTAATTGACATGAAAAAAACCTGATTCAGCATATAGGCTTTTTGATTTGGAAACCTTCAGATAAGGGTAACGCAAAGCATTGATATTTATATCACTACGCCAACACTCTCAAAAGCTAAGTTGGAACAATTCTGCTACTGTTATTCTTTTCAGATTCTTTTTAAACTTGATAAGCTCAGCATTGAAGCTCCCGCTGGTGGTAATTTGAAGATAAATAAAATGAATATCAATCAGTTGGAAGTCTCTATGGCGGATAGGGGGCTATTGATGTTAAAAAGCTTAACTGCTAAAAAAAGGTAATCTTTGATACCTATGGCGATATAGGCTTAGGTGTAAATTTCTATCGAACTGATACGGCAATTATCTCTGCGAAGCGTTGAACCAAAGATTAATACTACGGGAACAACGCGCTTACCCTTGACCATTGTTACAAAGAAGTGGAGCAGTTATTAAAGATAAAAACAACAAGAATAAAATAGAATTAAGGAGGATATAAATTATGACAAAGTTTGATTTAGACCGTTTTCGGTAAGGTAATGAGCAGACTCTGGTTATAAGTCAGCGCAAGATAAATGTAATCTTTATTTCACTTTCTTTCAAATCATATTCTTAGCTTTTTTTGCAATGTTTCACTATACCTATGTTTTCTGGAAAGACGATGGATGATATTGGTTACAAGTCAACTCGTCATTTGATATCGTACGTCCTCTTAGGAGTTTTTCTTTATTTGTCTTCTTCGTGTTAGGTACATTTTTTATTCAAGACCTTGAAGGACATCAGCAACGTATCAATGAATTGATGCTACCAGCTACTAATCTTGAGAAGTTTGTTGCCCGTGTGCTATTGGTTGCAGTGATTTATCCATTAGCTATTTGTGCATCTTTTTATTGCTGCAGACGGATTACAGCAGTTGATTTCAATGATTATTGCACACGGAGAAAGGATGTCTATGGTTGTAGCCTACTTTGATGCTGATACGTATGTAAGTGCAGACTCACCCCTATGGACCAAGGCTTTGTCGAGACTTTCGAACTATTCAATTGCTATCTATGGAGGTTTACTCTTTCGCAAGTTAGCTTGGCTGAAGTCGATAGTTATTTATTTTGTAGTGATTATTCTTTTTCTTATAGGTTATTTTCTTCTTAAAGTTGTACCTTTTACGAAAATACACTGACTATGAGGTTGTTTTTATAGAGAAACTTATGCTTCTATGATTTCGATTGGAGTAAGTCTATTGATGTTCTGGTCTTCTTATAAGATTTATACACGTCTGCAGGTTATCAACAATCGATGGAGAAATATTTAATACGGCGTGGATTAAATAGTAAGGCTTATGAATTTCGAAAAATAATAAGGTTATCTATGAGCAAATGGCTGACCGCCTTTGTGATGAGATTATAGCTGGAACCTATAAAGCTGACGACCGAATACCCGTCTGTCCGGGAGTATGCCGTTATGCTGCAGGTGAATACGAACACTGCAGTGAAGCGCCTATGAGCTACTCTCTCGTGAGGAGATTATATACAATCGGCGTGGACTTGGCTACTTTGTTTCGGCTGATGCACGTGAGCAAATTATAACTGCAAGGCGTAAATACATTCCTTATGCAGTCTCTTCCTCTGTCTTTCGTGAGATGAAACTATTAGGAATAACAATAGAAGATATAGAGAAAGAGTGGGAGAAAAGCGCAACAATGACAGCCTCTTTCTAAATGGATAATGAGTAAGAGGGTTCTCTCTATCAGAATTCGATAATAAAAGTGAGGGATGCACAGGCGGTGCATCCCTCACTTTATCAATACTTACGGATATATAGGTTTAAGATTTTGTGTTTGCTGTCATTTCCTGTCACGTAGAATTAAACGTTAATGAGATTGATTATAAGTCTGTTATAATCAAATGTTAAAATGACAGTAAACTATTCTTAAACATATAATAGATATAAAAATGCAAATTCCTCATATTTCTCTTTTCTTATCTGTTATCTGTTATCTTGCAACAACTCGAGCAATTCCTCCTGTGTCATTGCGTGAGAGATATCAGAACCTTCAAGAAGCGAGTCGGAAAGATTACGTTTTGTCTTATGTAAGCGTAGAATCTTCTCCTCGATAGTGTGCTGGCTAATAAGATGATAAACCGTTACATCCTGTTGTTGTCCTATACGATAGGCACGATCGGTAGCCTGCTGTTCGATGGCAGGATTCCACCAAGGGTCAAGGTGAACAACATAGTTAGCACCCGTAAGATTCAGTCCCAATCCTCCAGCCTTCAGACTGATAAGGAAGAAAGGACATTTTCCTGTTTGGAACTCCTTTACCAGCTTCTCGCGCATAGCCATCGAGGTGCTTCCGTCAAGGTAAAGATATGGAAGTTTTGCCTTATCCATCGCCTTTCTTACCTCTTCAAAGAAACTGGTAAACTGACTGAATACAAGTGCTCTGTTGTCACTTTCATTGATGCTCTCAGCCAAATCAATGAATGCAAGAACCTTACTACTTGGAAGTTTCCACTTCTTGTCAACCAACGAACAGCTACACGCCATCTGGCGCAAATGAGTAATCTCTGCCAACGTACTTACCTTGTCAGCTTTATTTTCAAGAATCTTCGCCTCTGTTTCTCTCCTTTTAACCTCATACATAGCCATCTCCTCCGATGATAGTTCAACAGGGAGTTTTATTTCGTTCTTTGCAGGTAATTCGTCAATGACCTCTGCTTTTGTTCTACGCAAAAGGAACGGAGAAATCAGACGGCGTAACTGGCTTTGGCGTGCTTTGTTGTTATCTCCTTCAATAGGCAGGATAAACTTCTTCCTGAATTGTTCTGCACTTCCTAAAAGACCGGGGTTAATAAACTGGAAGAGATTCCACAACTCTGCAAGATGGTTTTGAATAGGAGTACCCGTAAGGATAACTTTGCGTTGTGCATTCAACAGCATAGCCGACTTTGACATCTTCGTATTGGCATTCTTGATGGTATGTGCTTCATCAAGACAGACTACGTTCCATTCCCTCCCAGTGAGGTCATCCTGCTGATTATTCAACAAACCATACGTGGTGATAATAACATCTCCTGCTTTTGCCTCCTTAATATCTTTTGAACGATCCTCACTCTGATTGAGAATAGTGAGATTCAACGTCGGTGCAAATCGCTGAAGTTCATTGCGCCAGTTAGGTACGACAGAGGATGGTGCCACAATCAGCGAAGCTCCGTTTTCGCTCTGTTCAAGAAGTAGGGCGATGGTCTGAACGGTCTTTCCTAATCCCATATCGTCAGCCAAACAGACACCTGCTCCCCATGCCGTCAGTCTTGACATCCATTCAAATCCCTCTTCCTGATAGTCACGTAACTGTGCCTGCAAGGTCTTCGGTACAACTGGAATCTTTTTACTGCACGCTTCAATGCGCTGAAGTAAGGCATCCATAGTCTCATTACGCTTTATATTCAAGGATGTATCATCTAATAAATCTCCTAACAAAGAGACTGCAGCAGGTGCTATCTGCAGATGTGAACGATTCTCGGTCGTTACCGTATCAAGTCGTTTAAGTATGCGTGAGAGCTGGGTGCTTATCGTAATAAATTCATTATCACCAATAAGAATATACTTCTGATGAGCACTCTGATGCATCAGTCCGAGCAGCTTTTGAAGAGAAATGACCTGTCCCTCACTAATTTCAATATCACCTTCGACCTCAAACCAGTTATTCTTTGATTTAAAAGAAATATGAGCAGCACTACTGCTGATGCCCGGATAACACTTTATCTTACTACCTTCAGCCCATTCCATCATGCAAATATCACGGTGTTCTTTACACCACTGAATGAAAGGTAGCATTGTGTAGATAGGAAGCGTTATCGAATCCGTAATATTTTGAGGCTTCCATGCTTCGCCTTCATCAAAGAACTCTGCCTCAATTAGACCCTCATTAATCGCTTTAAGATAATCTCGCTCTTTCTTTAGGTTACGAACTAATTGCACTTTCTTATGCTCTTGTTCTGCAATAGTGGTGACATTTCCCTTTCCTGGAACAAAGGAAAGACTATCAGAGATACGCACCAAAGCAGTAAGTTGGAAACAGTTGTTTGCAGTGGAAACAACACGGAGCATTATACAAGGTTGCACATCAACACGCTGTAAATCGTCAAGCTCAGCCACCATATTGGAGTGGATTTCCCGTCTTTCCACCTACAGCTTTAATCAGCTGAACCAGCAAGGTCTCGGCTTCAGCTGGATAAATCTCTTGTGCCAGAATTTCCTTATAAGTCTTATATTCAAACTCAGAAGGGGTAAAGACAGAATAGTCTGTTTCTGAATTCTTCTTATAAAAGAAAGATGACTTCTCACCTCTTTGTAACTCTTTTACATTCGTAGAGACACTGAAAGAACCATCCGAACGTTTATCTATGATAAGGTGTGGATTGTCCTTATGAATCTTCACAGGCTGCAAGTCATAGGTGGAACCAGTGTAAATATGGTCACAATCAACAAAAAGATACAGATACTTTTCAATATAGACACTATATTCCCACGAAAAGATTCCTTCTTTAATACGCTGATCAACACTGTCTAAGCCCGGAACATCCAGATTTATAAGTTCACGAACAGAAAGCTCTTTACCCACAGACCAACTACCATTTTTCAACCTACGTTTAAGAATGGGAACAACAATTCCATAACGCAACAGATATACGAGCATTGTGTCTCGAACAGTCTCTGTTGTTTGATTCTCCGCTGTTTGATTCTCCGCAATTAGCGTTTCAAGTCGAAGCTGCCAAAGAGATTTTACTTCTAATCGGCTCAACAGTGATGTACCACCGAAGTCTTTCATCAAATTTGCTTCAGAAGAGCTACTCTCCATAATGCCAGTCTCCAGCTGCAAGAAAGCCCAGTTAGGTGGATTAAAAGGCTTAGTTGCCTTGTCGGAAGTATGCCAAAAGACGGATACATCGTCCAAGTAAGCCAAGATACCATCTGCATATCTGGTTTCCCACACGATTCAAGATAAGATTCTTTTCGTATATTCGCATCAGACTTATCATAAAAATAAGCCTTTAATGGTTTTACAAGGAAGTATGTAGGCGTGTGTTCTCTATCCCCATTACGCTTCATCATCGTTTCTAACTTCTTCAGAGAGGTCTCTGTATTGGTAAAGATAGCTGCAAGTGAGAAATAATAATTAGCAATAGGATTTACGAAAAGTCCCTTAATAGGAGCTACCTTATTATTAGCTGTCATCACCTTGGTATATAGCTTATAGGCTAAAGCGTAATCTCCTTTATACAATGCATCAATCGCTGCTATCTGAAGTGTAAATATATTGCTTACAGATGTTTTGAGATTAATACAGATTTTACCCGTACCTAAATAGTAATAATAAGCAAAGACCGATTCTAATTCGCTTTTTTTAGCTACACTATTGCCTATTTTTTTACGACTGAAAACAAGTCCTTTTAAATATTCCCAATCCATTACTTTATCCTGAGCCATTGCCATACGAAGAGTAGCATTCAGCACAAAAGATAATAATTCTGTGGGCATTGATAGAAAGAAGGTCTCATATTCTCTTTCATCAATCAAGTTAAGGCAACAGTCATTGAACGATTCTAAGACTTGTGCATAGGAAGTAGATACTGCTTCCTCTGCATTTGTCGCAATGTAATATATTATCAAACGCACCAAAGGAGATGGTTTTTCATTATTATAAGTCTTTTTATAAAGTCTGCGAAAATTTTGTAATAATAGGCTGTTTTCTTCTTTGAAAAGTTCAAAGAGAGAAGGAATCAGCATATCCTTATTTATGTATAATACTTTTCCACCTCCGTAATAGTGAAGATTTACTTCTACCAGTAAACCATCGGTCATTAACTTTTTAAAAGCCAAATCGGAAAGAGATGGCAACATTATCTTCTCCAACAAGTTTGATATTTTTTTCTTAGTTTGACCATATTTGTAAAAAAATAAGCCATCAGCATAAGAATTGTGCGCTCGTTGGAATTAAGAGAAGAGAATGAAAGCATAAAAATAAAGCTTATAATTAATGTAGTATCCTTGTTAAACCTTATAGGACTGGAAGTTAATTAGGGTATACAAAAAACCTATGGTATCAGGAATGTATTTATGTGAAAGAGTTACATTCAAGTTACCATAGGTTTGTACTTATTACTTCGTCTGTTCGATGATAGCATTCTTAATCAAGCCCTCCAGTTCTTCTGCAAGTTCTGGATTATCCTTAATCATTGTTTTTGTAGCATCACGGCCTTGTGCAAGTTTGGTTCCATTGTAGCTAAACCAGCTACCACTCTTCTGAATGATACCATACTGAACACCCAAGTCAACAATCTCGCCAATCTTTGAGATACCCTCACCGAAGGTAATCTCGAACTCTGCCTTACGGAAAGGAGGAGCAACCTTGTTCTTTACTATCTTCACACGAACTTGATTACCAATAACCTGATCGCCATCCTTGATAGAAGTAACACGGCGGATATCGAGACGTACAGAGCTATAGAACTTCAGTGCATTACCACCTGTTGTTGTCTCTGGATTACCAAACATAACACCTATTTTCTCACGCAACTGGTTGATGAAGATGCAGCAAGTATTGGTTTTTGCGATTGTTGAGGTAAGTTTACGCAATGCCTGACTCATCAGTCGTGCCTGTAAACCTACTGCAGAGTCACCCATATCACCCTCAATCTCCTTCTTTGGAGTCAAAGCAGCAACTGAGTCGACAACGAGAATGTCAATTGCAGAAGAGCGAATCAGCTGGTCTGCAATCTCCAAAGCCTGCTCACCATTGTCTGGCTGAGAAATCCAAAGGTTGTCAACATCCACACCTAACTTCTCTGCATAGAAACGGTCGAATGCGTGCTCAGCATCAATGAAGGCTGCAATACCGCCTTGTTTCTGTGCTTCAGCAATGGCATGGATAGCCAATGTTGTCTTACCAGAACTCTCCGGACCATAAATCTCAATGATTCTACCACGTGGATAACCGCCCACACCGAGTGCTGTGTCAAGTGCCACACTACCAGTTGGGATTACCTCTACATTCTCAATTTGCTCGTCGCCCATACGCATGATGGACCCTTTACCAAAGTCTTTTTCTATCTTAGACATTGCAGCCTGCAAAGCTTTCAATTTACCTTCAGCTGCCGATGTCGTACCTGTATCTTCTTTTGCCATATACTATTATCTTGTTTTTAATTGATAAAACATTATTTATTCTTCTTTCTGCTTTTTGGATAGGGCAAAACCTCTACTAAGGTCTTAACAACCCTGACTGCAAAATCAGACCTTGAAACATCTAAAACGTAGTGTTCCTTAGCTCCTTCATAAGGGAATCCACGTTCGGCAGATAGCATCATCGACTTAATTGCCTCGTGTTCTTTGACATAAGGTATATTGTCACAAACTATGATAACTGGCTTTCGTCAACATAAACCATGTAGCCACCAAACATCTTCCTACATCTCACAGTCCCTGCAGCAGCTATCTGACTACTGACAAATTCAATAAAGTCCAAAGAGCAAGCCATCTTCTTATAGTTCTAAATCACCACCAAACACTTCGTGCCAAGGTAAGCCCTGCTTATTGAGTACCTCCAAGAATGGATCTGGATCGAAGTCTTCCACGTTCCACACACCTGGCTTGCGCCACAGCCCCTTGAAGAACATCATTGCACCAGCCATTGCTGGTACGCCAGTCGTATAGCTTACGCCCTGCATACCTGTTTCATTATAGGCATCCTGATGCTTACAGTTGTTATAGATGTAGTAAGTCTGCTCCTTACCATCCTTGATACCACGGATACGGCAGCCGATAGAGGTCTCACCATCATAGTTCTCACCGAGATCCTGTGGGTTAGGCAACACTGCTTTCAAGAACTGCAAAGGAACGATATTAACTTTAACTGTCTTGCCAGAACCATCAGCCAATGGTGCTTCATACTCAATCTCATCGATACGGCTCATACCAAGATTCTGAATACAATCAAGGTAAGTAAGGTATTGCTGACCAAAAGTCATCCAGAAGCGAGCGCGTTTGATAGTTGGATAGTTCTTGACTAATGACTCCAACTCCTCGTGGTGCATCAAGTAAGAGTCGCGAGGACCGATGTTTGGATAGGTAATATCTTGATGTACTACCAATGGATCTGTCTCAATCCATTTGCCATTTTCATAATAAAGTCCCCTTCTGGGTAATCTCACGGATATTGATCTCTGGGTTAAAGTTGGTTGCAAACGCCTTGTGGTGATTACCTGCGTTACAATCAACAATATCAAGATAGTGAATCTCATCAAAGTGATGTTTTGCTGCATATGCAGTATAAGCCTGTGACACTCCAGGGTCGAAACCACAACCAAGGATAGCTGTCAAGCCAGCCTTCTCGAACTTATCCTTGTAAGCCCACTGCCAGCTATACTCAAAATGTGCCTCATCTTTTGGCTCATAGTTAGCGGTGTCAAGGTAGTTGCAACCGCAAGCTAAGCAGGCATCCATGATGGTGAGGTCCTGATAGGGTAGTGCAAGATTGATAACCAGCTCAGGCTTGAATGAGTTGAAAAGTTCCTTCAACTGCTCAACATCGTCTGCATCAACCTGTGCAGTCTTGATGTCAGCCTTGTAGCCTTTATCATGAATTGCCTTAACCAGTTCGTCACACTTTTCCTTACGACGGCTGGCAATCATGAACTCCGTAAACACGTCCTGGTTTTGGACAATCTTAAAAGCGGCTACAGTAGCTACGCCACCTGCGCCAATCATTAAAACTTTTCCCATAGTTCAATTTTATTCCCTGTCTTCCCATTCTATTCTCCGCTCCAAAGAAGGGAGCAACGGAATGTTATTTTGAGAATTCTTATTTTATTATTATTACTTTATTTTTATGTCTTACTTAATCTTACTTTCAATCTCTGCAGCGGATATACCCATTGCATTAAGAAGCGAGTAACCCAAAATTTGCTGTTTAAAATTACCTCCTTCGAGTGGTTGCATTGCAAACAAGGTAATATGTTTTAGCTCATCATCAACATCGCGAAGCGTAGAACGAAGTGTATTCATCAATTGGCTGTCCTCAGCGTTTGATACAATCATAATACGTTTAACCTCCTCATGATTAAGAATTGTCTTTAGAAGGTCGAGAAGAACATCGTCTTTCTCGGCTACTTCATCACCTGTAGCAATATCATTGATAATAAATTCGCCAAGCTGTGAATCCTTGAATGCTTGCCCATTCAGTTCTTTTAGATAATCGGCTGGGGCAAAATTCTCAAGTTTAGGATTCTTCTTATCATGTAAAAGAACCACTTGTGTTTCGTGATTTCCTGGCTTTAAACGTCCGTCAAGGGCAATGTTTACAACCCACTGGCTGAAATCAGCAGCAGGAATACGACGGTTCAACATTCGCTCAAAGTTGACAATGAGGTCGAAAGCGACATGGTCTATATAATCACCATCCACAATGATGATGTTCTCACTCCATTTAATGTTCTGTGCTTCTTGTGCATTCATAGCTACAAAGATACATTAAATCAAGCAAAATGCAAAATAAATAAGGTCGTTTTTATAGCTTTGTCGACTTGCGTGATTTATACATAAAGAGAATTATAGCAATAATAATAAGAGAGAAGGGTACTATTGATGACATGGAAATTATTTGGACAGAACATGCTGTAAGATACAATATAACCAACAATAGGATTGGCATTATATCACGAAGTGCTTTCGGATTCCTGTTCTTTCGAGTTTTTCCGCTCACAAGACTTGTGTCGTATGGATGCTTTTCTTGATTGACAATCAGCAAGAATATGATTAATGAAATAACTGGGAGTGCCAGTATAAGATACTTAGAACCATAGCTTTCTGCTTCTCCACCAATGTTCCAATGTAGGATAATCGTCTCTGGTCCACTCAGAATACAATATAATGCAATTACTGTAATTGCAATGATAATGGCTAATGATAAGATTTTACTTTTCATATTATGATTGTTGTTTACGTTAGAAGATTCAGTTCTCATGACAAAAATACAATTTATTTTGTAAAATACAAAGCAAATACATCTTTTGTTATATAAGCCACGATATTGTATTTACTTTTGAAAATCAAGCTCCTAAGCACATCAGTTAAGTTTGTTTTTAGTAGCATAGCTTGTTCTTAATAATAAGTTGGTTTTGTTTTGGTAGTATATTCCAACGTGTTTATTACTCCGCACCAATGGTGCTCACCATTAATACCATTGGTGCTAAGCCTTAGCACGATAGGTGTTGGATAGTGATATATCGGTTAATGAGAATGAAAGTGAGACATTCAGATTATAATTATGAAGACGTAAGATGCTAATATATATATAAGGAGGTGTAGTAAGCTGTACGAATAGGTAAAAAAAGAGGCTCCTCCATAATGAAGAAGCCTCTTTACATATGTTATATAGTGTTTTAACTATATTCGTTTAATCTGTGGATTAGGCGATTATGCCTCCTCGCTCCAGTCTTCCTGAGTCTTGCGAACATAGCTCTTGTAACGGAGCTTAGCCATATCCTCACAAGCCTTGAAGAGCTCCTCGCCCTCATTTGGATAAGCCTTGAGGACAGAGAGGAAACGAACCTCACTGTGAAGGAAGTCTTGGAACTTATCCCATTCTGGTTCCTTAGAATCGAGTGAGAATGGGTTCTTACCCTCTTCAGCCAACAGTGGGTTGTAACGCCAGAGGTGCCAGTAACCACAAGCAACAGCGTTTGCTTCCTGAGCCTGGCTACGACCCATACCGCCCTTCACCTTCAAACCATGGTTGATACATGGAGAGTAAGCGATGATGAGTGATGGTCCAGGATAAGCCTCAGCCTCACGGATAGCCTTCAATGTCTGTGCATTGTCAGCGCCCATAGCAATCTGAGCTACATAAACATAACCGTATGTTGTTGCCATCAGACCGAGGTCCTTCTTGCGGATACGCTTACCCTTAGCAGCGAACTGAGCAATAGCACCGAGTGGAGTAGACTTAGAACTCTGACCACCAGTATTAGAGTAAACCTCAGTATCGAGAACCAAGATGTTAACGTCCTCACCAGAAGCGATAACGTGGTCGAGACCACCGTAACCGATATCGTAAGAAGCACCGTCACCACCAATAATCCACTGGCTGCGCTTAACGAGATAGTGGTCGAGTGTCTTCAGCTCTGCACATACAGGGCATCCCTTTTCAGCACCAGCAGCGATCAATGGCTTCAACTTAGCAGCAGCAACCTTAGATGCATCAGCATCATTCATGTTGTCAAGCCACTCCTGAGCAGCCTCCTTGAATTCTGCAGGTGTATGGTCGTTAGCCATAGAATCGTTAAGAAGTACAGCGATACGCTCGCGCATCTTCTTGTTACCCATAGCCATACCCATACCAAACTCACAGAAGTCCTCGAACAGTGAGTTGTTGAATGCAGGACCATGACCTTCCTCGTTAGTTGTGTATGGAGTAGAAGGTACTGAAGCTGAGTAGATTGAAGAACAACCAGTAGCGTTAGCAATCATCTCACGATCACCGAAGAGCTGTGAAACAAGCTTAACGTATGGAGTCTCACCACAACCAGCACAAGCACCAGAGAACTCGAACAAAGGCTGAGCAAACTGAGAGTTCTTAGCGTTAGACTTGATATCTACCAAGTTCTGCTTGCTCTTAACGTTCTTAACGAGGTAATCCCAGTTAGCTGCACGGTGGTTAGCCTCTTCCTCTCCAGCAACGAACTGTGTCATAGAGAGAGCCTTGTTACCCTTCTTACCTGGACAAACATCAGCACAGTTGCTACAGCCTGTACAGTCGAGAACTGACACCTCAATACGGAACTGCATTCCCTTGAGCTGCTTAGGAGCGATGACGTCGAGTGTCTCTTCGTTGAAGTTAGCCTTCTCTGCCTCATCCAATACGAATGGACGGATACAAGCGTGAGGACAAACGTATGAACACTTGTTACACTGGATACAGTTCTCTGCATCCCACTTTGGAACGAAGGTAGCAACACCACGCTTGTCGAAAGCTGCTGTACCTACTGACCATGTACCGTCAACAGTACCATGATTAACGAAGTCAGAAACCTTCAAGAGGTCACCTGCCTGTGCGTTCATTGGACGAACAAGCTCCTTAACGAATGCTGGTGCATCGTCTGCCTTAGCATCATCGTCTGGGAGGTTAGCCCATGCTGGGTCAACAGTCAACTGCTTGTACTCGTTACCACGGTCAACAGCAGCGAAGTTCTTGTCTACAACGTCCTGACCCTTCTTACTGTAACTCTTAACGATGAACTTCTTCATCTGATCAACAGCAAGGTCGAGAGGAATTACCTCAGTAATACGGAAGAACGCTGACTGGAGGATAGTATTGGTACGGTTACCAAGACCAATCTCCTGTGCAATCTTAGTAGCGTTGATATAGTAAACGCTGATATTGTTCTTTGCGAAGTAACGCTTAACCTTATTAGGAATGAAGTGTACAAGTTCCTCACCATCAAAGATAGTGTTCAACAAGAATGTACCATTCTTACGTAAGCCACGTGTAACATCGTACATGTTCAAGTAAGCCTGAACGTGACAAGCAACGAAGTTAGGTGTATTTACCTGATAAGTAGAACGGATTGGATTATCACCGAAGCGGAGGTGAGAACAAGTGAAACCACCAGACTTCTTAGAGTCATAAGAGAAGTAAGCTTGACAGTATTTATTGGTGTTGTCACCGATAATCTTTACTGAGTTCTTGTTAGCACCAACGGTACCGTCAGCACCAAGACCGTAGAACTTAGCCTCGTATGTGCTTTCACCACCCAATGGAATCTCCTCAACCTCTGGAAGAGAAGTGAAGGTTACGTCATCAACGATACCTACAGTGAAGTGATTCTTTGGCTCTGGCAACTCGAGGTTGTCATAAACAGCGATAATCTTAGCTGGTGTTGTATCTGAAGAACCGAGACCATAACGACCACCAACGATCAATGGCTTGTTCTCTACATCATAGAATGCACTCTTAACATCGAGGTACAATGGCTCACCCTCTGCACCTGGCTCCTTAGTACGGTCAAGAACAGCGATACGCTTAACAGACTTTGGTACTGCAGCGAGCAAGTGCTTAACTGAGAATGGACGATAGAGGTGTACAGCAATCATACCAACCTTCTTACCCTGAGACATCAAGTAGTCGATAGCCTCACGAGCTGCCTCAGTTGCTGAACCCATCAAGATGATGATGTTCTCTGCATCCTTAGCACCATAGTAATCGAAGAGGTGATACTCACGGCCTGTAATCTTTGAGATTTCGCCGAGATAGTGTTCAACAACCTCTGCTACATTCTCGTAAGCACTGTTAGATGCCTCACGATGTGTGAAGAATGTCTCAGGGTTCTCAGCTGTACCACGAACTACTGGACGCTCTGGAGTCATTGCACGATCGCGGAAACGCTTAATATCTTCCTCGTCAACCAATGGACGGATATCTTCCTGATCAAGGCACTCAATCTTATGATACTCGTGTGATGTACGGAAACCATCGAAGAAGTTGATGAATGGTACTGATGTCTTCAATGAAGCAAGGTGAGGAACTGCAGAGAGGTCCATAACCTCCTGTACAGAACCTGAACAGAACATAGCGAAACCTGTCTGACGGCAAGCCATTACGTCCTGGTGGTCACCGAAGATACAAAGAGCGTGACTTGCGAGTGTACGTGCTGAAACGTTGAATACACATGGCAAAAGTTCACCAGCAATCTTATACATGTTAGGAATCATCAAGAGAAGACCCTGTGATGCGGTGAAGGTTGTCGTGAGAGCACCAGACTGCAGTGAACCGTGTACGGCACCTGCTGCGCCACCCTCTGACTGCATCTCCTGAACGCTTACTGTCTGACCCCAAAGGTTCTTACGACCACGTGCTGACCACTCGTCTACGTGCTCAGCCATTGGAGATGATGGAGTGATAGGATAGATAGCTGCTACCTCAGAGAACATGTAGCTCACATGAGCAGCGGCCTCGTTACCATCACAAGTGATAAACTTCTTTTCTTTAGCCATTTTGAAATTTATTAAATGAATATTGTTATAATGTTTTTGGTCTTGCCTAATATAGGAAACCTATTAGCCAAAGTGGTACTTGATTGTCTTTTCCCACCTCGGTATTGTATATAGTATAGGTTGTGTCTGTGCTAAATCGCTTTTTAGTCTTTCCAGTATCACATACCTTAAACTTTTCTTTTTGATTGATAATATATGTGCCTTGTTTATTACCTTCATTTACCGAGCATACTTCTTGTAACGCATTTACAAAGAATGTCTCCATAAGCTGCTGTTCATCAAGTTGGATGGGGTAGATGGCATATATCAAGTTAGAGTTCTGTAACATAACCTTTGCAGGCTTTTTCGGAAACTCTTGTCCAACTGGATATACAAGGTTGATAAGTCGTGCATCAGCAAGATTCTTGATATAGTTCATTACCGTAGCTCGGCTTGTGTTGATATCTTTAGCAAGGTTGCTGATGTTTGGAGCCTTAGGACCTTCCAAGGCAAGAAGGTAAAATAACTTTTTAATCTTGGTCAGATATTTCAAGTCTATTTGTTTGATGAGAAGGATATCAACCTCTGTCATCATATTCATCGTCTTCAGTAGATTCTCAGAGAAGTTACGATGTTCTAAGAAGAAGGGATAAAAGCCGTGGTGAATATAGTCTGCAAAGTACTTCATCAGGGCTAACCTTTGAGAGAATATGTCTTGTTATCTCCTCGTGGTTGTTTATAATATCCTTTAATGTGTAAGGCTCAAACTGTTGGTTTGTTTGTAAATTCAAGTATTCGCGAAAAGAGAAACCTCTCAGGTTATAACTCTTAACAATGCCATTAAGCTCTGGGTTTTCTTCTTTCAGTCTCATGACACTTGAACCTGTGAAAACTATCTTCAACTCAGGATAATTGTCATAGCATTGACGGAGTTCATGACTCCAGTCAGGCTGCTTGAATACTTGGTCAATCAGCAAGACTTTCCCGCCATGACGATAAAACTCGCCAGCGAAGTCTGCTATACCTCTGCCTTGGAAGTAAAAGTTGTTCATGTTTACATAAAGGCATTGGCAATCAGTAGAGCCGTAACGCTCTTTGGCATATTGTAGGAGGAAGGTCGTTTTACCTACGCCTCGCGTACCCTTGATGCCGATGAGGCGGTCGTCCCAATTAATCTCATCCATGAGACGACGACGCACTGGGGCATTTACATGCTCCACCAAGTAAGTATGCGTGCGAAAGAATGCGTCCATCTTGTTCCCGTTATATATATTATCCACATGCAAAGTTACTATTAATTTCTTTAATTTGCAAACTATAGATAGCAAAAAATGATTTTTTTGTTTTTTTATTTTGTGTTATATTTGGCTTGATGTACCTTTGCACAGCATTAACAAAGGATTTCAATGACATTACACGTATTTAACCCCGAACATGATATAGCGTTAGCTTATGATAACAAGTATTTTACGGCTCCACGCGCAGGTAGGCAGCTTCGCAATGATTTAGATTACCTACCTGTTTTGTGGGCAGCGGAAGGTGACTATGTACTTGTGGAAAACGTGAGTTCTGCTCAGCAGCATGCCTCTCGCCTTCAGCGTTATGGTAAGCAGGTGAATTTTGTTGATAAGAAAGGTGTAGATCGTCTATTAGAACAGATTGATAAGGTTGTGCCATGGGGATGGGATTCTTCTATTAAGTTTCAGTTGGGCCAAATGGGGATTAAGCCATCTGTACTTCCTGATAATGAGGTGCTTGCAAATGTACGTAGACTTAGTAATCGTCAGTTCTCTTCTGCTGTATTAAAGGAACTACAAGAGAAATTTATTCATCCTATTTTACTTGGTAAGTCGTCCTATGTTGATAGTATTATAGAATTAGAACGTATTCTTCAGAGTTGGGGTAAGGCTGTGATAAAGGCTCCGTGGAGTAGCAGTGGGAGAGGAGTGCGCTATGTTGATACTGTCTTGGATGCAGCCTTGGCTAATTGGTCTAAGAATGTGATAAAGACGCAAGGCGGTATAATGATAGAGCCTTATTACAATAAGGTGAAGGATTTTGGTGTAGAATTTTATGCGGATGCGGATGGAGTCCATTACGCAGGACTGTCTGTATTCCATACTGTTAGCGGTGCATATGTAGGTAATAGCCTTGCAGACGAAGCTGAGAAACATTCTACTCTGTCTACTTATGTATCGAATGAACTGTTACATGAAGTTATTTCAGCTTTAGAGCAGTTGCTAACCAATCATTTGCGAGGTGTTTATAGCGGTCCGTTAGGCGTTGACATGATGATTGTTGCTGCAGAAGATAGTTTTATGCTTCACCCTGTAGTAGAGATTAACTTGAGACGTACGATGGGGCATGTAGCCTTGTCTTTATCTGCTTGGGAAGAACTCCATAATAGAATGATGCGAATAGATTATGATGGTTCTCATTATCATCTTCATATAGTTCACAAAGATAGATAATATTTTTACTTGAATAATCGCTTATAGAAGAGTGTGTGAAGTCATATTAGGTCTTTATTTGTGATGTAGTTAACCTGCAACACAACTCGTGTTTACCCTCTGCACGAATAGTGTTAGGGCTTAGCACGATATGTGTTGGGCTGCAGATATCATTAAAAAAGGAGGGATAAAAGACCTCAATTGTCATTAATTGCACTATTGTAAGCTGTTAATGACAACTTTATATAGGAAATGTTTACCAAGAAATGGTGTTTAACAATAACATCCCCAAGATGTTGTGAACTTGTTTTTACTTACAAATTCAGACTTATTCAGCTATAAATAGCTGAATAAGACGTAGATGTTTGAACTTTTGTTCGTTATAGAAATGATAGGCTTAGTTGTGATACATCCAGTAAGCCAAGCCAACAACTGCTAAGGCAAAGAATGTCATAACAATCTTCATTACCTTATTAAAAGCCTTACGACGGCGTGCTGCCGATGAAGAAGGAGGTTTGATTCCTCCTGTCTGATAGTCGATGTGCTGATGTCTTGTCATGTTTTAGAGTTTGTACGAGGATGTTTTATCGTGAATATATACAACCTTCGTTTGTTAATATTTGTTTATTCTAACATCGGCAAAGGTACAAAAAACACGGATACAACCTAATGTATCCGTGATTTTCTTTAATTTTTCTTTATTTTAAAAGCGAAAACTTAATTCTAAGTCAAACATTGAATAGTTTGGCTTTCCTGTACTATTCATAGAGCGGTCATGAACATAAGAGTAAATACCACTCAATGCAAGGTTTTTGGTGAACTCATAGTCAAGTCCTAAGTCGTATTGTGTACGCTGCTTTTCAGCACCATCAGATGGCTGATACATATCGTAACGTGCTTTGGCATGTAGCTTGTTCGGAATAAGCGGTGCAATAACGAGTGCATAAACACCTTGTGCCTTGTCACCATCTGCACTGAGATTACAATCTGATGCAGCTGCAGCATCGGTATTGCTCAACGCCTTTGCAAATGCATAACCTGTTGAATGAACATACTCAGAACGGATAGTCCAGTCTTTACTTTGTATTCTCCAGACACGGCATAGCGTCGTTGTTGCAGACTACGTACACCTGAGTGTGTGGTGCCAGCTGCGTCTGTCCATGTTCCCTTGCGAGCATAAGAACCAGTCCATCCGAACCAGCCTAAGCGCATGCCTACAACAGGCATAAACCATACGCCACCAATGATATTCTTCTGTTGGTCAACATCTCTTACGTTGATACCTTGACCGTCGAATACACCTACCTGATAGTGAACAAGATTTCTACCAGCACCTGTCTTTAGGAAATCACCTTGAATCTGTACACCAATGTCACGTCCATTAGATGGATGTGCACCAGCTCGGTCAGAGAAACTTGCTAATTTCTGAACACCTTGTGATACACTCATAAATCCTTGATCAATAGGATGGATAGGGTTGTCAAAAGTGAATGGATTTTTGAACTGTCCCGCTTTAACACGGAAGAAATCATACTTCTGCCATTCAATAAAGAGGTCGACTAATCGTGGTGATGCGCCCAAGGTAGATGTGTTGCCGTTGAACTGTAACTGTGCTTTCCAAGCCCAATCTTCAAGGATACGGCCATCAAGTGATACACGGCCTAAGCGGAGATTGAAACTGTTTGACTTGTTGTTGTTCATACCATTGTATTGGTACTGAACGATACCGAAGCCAGACAATTTCACGTTATTAATCCACTTTGGTGCTTCCTGTGCTTTACCGAGAAGTGAGCATAGCATCATTGCTGATAGGATAATTGTTTTTCTCATAACTCTATGAATTTAGGTAATGATAATATTTTAGGTTGATAACTCGGCTGTTAATGGTGCAAAGATAGTATTTTATCAAATAATAACAAAATATTATGCTGCTTTTGTCGTGTCTTTTCTTGGTTAGAGTTTGAAGATAAGGATTTCCTATATATATTAAGGTGAAATTACCCACTATGTCAGTCGCTGTAAAGGATAATTCCTTTGGCTGGAATAGTGGGCAATCTTTAAATATGTAGTTTACAGTCTTTTATCGTTTTTCTAATAAGACAACATTCTCAACATGTGGTGTATGTGGGAACATGTCTACAGGTTGGACGGCAGAAACTTTATAGTCTGCATCGAGTAGAGCAAGGTCGCGTGCTTGTGTTGCAGGGTTACAACTAACGTAAACAATTCGCTTTGGACTTGCTCCGAGTATAACGTTCACAACGTCTGGATGCATACCTGCACGTGGAGGGTCAGTGATGATGACGTCTGGGCGTCCATGCTCGTGAATGAAGTCTTCGGTCAGAATGTCTTTCATGTCACCTGCATAGAAAAGCGTGTTATCAATCTTATTAACCTCAGAGTTTACTTTTGCATCCTCTATAGCCTCTGGAACATATTCTATACCAATTACTTTCTGAGCTTTCTTTGCTACGAAGTTTGCAATTGTACCCGTACCCGTATAGAGGTCATATACAAGCTCGTTACCTGTAAGATTGGCAAATTCGCGTGCAACAGAATAGAGGTGATATGCCTGTTCGGTATTAGTCTGGTAGAAACTCTTTGGTCCCACCTTGAATCTTAAGTCTTCCATCGTTTCAAAGATATGGTCATTACCTTTGAAAAGTGTCAGTTCAAGGTCGTTGAATGTATCGTTACCTTTCTGATTATCAACGTAGAAGAGCGAAGAAATTTGTGGAAAACGGTCTGCAATATGCTGCATTAATGCCTTTGCACGCTCATCGTCTCCCCTCCTCATCATAGTGGAACTGTACAAGTACCATCCATTCGCCAGTATTAGAGTTGCGCACCATAATATCTCGCAATAAACCATGTTGTGCACGAATATCGTAGAATTTCATTCCAGTAGAGAGTGCATAGTCCCGGATATCCTTGCGAATCTCGTTGCAGAGGTCGTCCATCAGCCAGCATTTCTCTATAGGATATACCTTGTCGAAGGCACCTGTAATATGGAAGCCGATGGCTCCTTCAGCTAAGCCAATGCCTTCTGGTAGAGCTTTTAACTCCTCTTCTGTATACCAACGCTTATTAGCACAACCAAATTCGAGCTTGTTACGATATTCCTTGGTGTGTACTGAACCCATGATTGGGCGAAACTCAGGGAGCCCAACCTTGCCAATACGACTCAGTTGATCATATACTTGTTGTTGCTTTGCTTTTCAACTGTTCTTCGTAAGGAAGCGTTTTGCCACTACATCCACCACAGATGCCAAAGTGCTCACACATAGGTTCCTGACGTACAGCACTTTTACTGATGAAGCGTATGACTGTAGCTTCACAATAACTACGTTTCTTCTTACGCACCTGAAGGTCAACTACGTCTCCTGGTACAACAAAAAGGAACAAAAAAATAACTTTATCATCAACATGTGCAACACATTTACCTTCGGCCGCCACAGCTTCTATTGTGACATTCTCCAGAATGGGTAATGGCTTTCTTTTTCTACTCATAATCTGTTTTGTATTTCGCTGCAAAGTTACTAATTTTTTCCCGTTTGTAGTCTGCTTGATAGTTTTTATCAAGTCTGTGTTCGCTAACAAAGCAAAAATGTAAGGTGAAGATAGCAATTTTTATAGAAAAGTTTGTTACTTTACCTATTTATTGGTATATTTGCACTATAGAAATAACTAAAAATTCATTATCATTTTTTTAACTTATGAGCGAAAAGAGAGTTTATACCTTTGGTAATGGTAAGGCTGAGGGTAAGGCTGATATGAGAAATCTCCTTGGTGGCAAGGGTGCTAATTTGGCTGAGATGAATCTCATCGGTGTACCTGTTCCTCCAGGTTTCACAATTACCACTGATGTATGTACTGAGTATTATGAGAAAGGTAAAGAGACTGTAGTAGGCTTGCTGAAGGCAGAAGTAGAGAATAGTGTTAAGCATGTAGAAAGCTTGATGAATTCAACCTTCGGCGATCCAGCTAATCCTCTCCTGATGAGTGTACGTTCTGGTGCACGTGCTTCTATGCCAGGTATGATGGATACAATCCTTAACCTTGGTCTTAATGACGCAGTAGTTGCTGGATTGATTGAGAAGACTGGTAACGAGCGTTTTGCTTACGATAGTTACCGTCGTTTTGTACAGATGTACGGTGATGTTGTTTTGGGTATGAAGCCTGTAAACAAGGAAGATATTGATCCATTTGAGGCAATTATCCAGAAGGTTAAGGCTGAGCGTGGCATTAAACTCGACAGCGAGATGACTGTTGAAGACTTGAAGCAACTTGTTGCTCTCTTCAAGAAGGCTATCAAGGAGCAGACTGGTAAGGACTTCCCTGATGATCCAATGGAGCAGTTGTGGGGTGCTATTTGTGCTGTGTTTGATTCATGGATGAACGAGCGTGCTATCCTTTACCGTAAGATGGAGGGTATTCCACAAGAGTGGGGTACAGCAGTAACAGTTCAGGCAATGGTATTCGGTAATATGGGAGAATCATCTGCAACAGGTGTTTGCTTCTCTCGTGACGCTGGTACTGGTGAGAATCTCTTCAATGGTGAGTATCTTATCAATGCACAGGGTGAGGATGTTGTTGCAGGTATCCGTACTCCACAGCAGATTACAAAAGAAGGCTCACTCCGTTGGGCTGCACAGCAAAATATTGATGAAGAGACTCGTGCAACTAAATATCCTTCAATGGAAGAGGCTATGCCTGAGTTGTATAAGCAGCTCTATGCACTCCAAGATAAGTTGGAGAAGCACTACCACGATATGCAGGATATGGAGTTTACAGTACAAGAAGGTAAGCTTTGGTTCCTCCAGACTCGTAATGGTAAGCGTACAGGTACTGCAATGGTTAAGATTGCTATGGACCTGCTTCATGAAGGTGAGATTGATGAGAAGACAGCGCTTATGCGTTGTGAACCAAACAAACTCGACGAACTCCTCCACCCAGTCTTCGATAAGGAGGCATTGGCTCAGGCTCATGTGTTGACACGTGGTTTGCCAGCTTCTCCAGGTGCTGCAAGTGGTCAGGTTGTATTCTTCGCTGACGATGCTACAAGGTGGCATGAGGATGGTCGTCAGGTTATCATGGTTCGTATTGAAACATCTCCAGAGGACCTCGCTGGTATGTCTGCTGCTGAGGGTATCTTGACAGCTCGTGGTGGTATGACTTCACACGCTGCCGTTGTTGCTCGTGGTATGGGTAAGTGCTGTGTCAGTGGTGCTGGTGCAATCATGGTCGACTATAAGGCGCGTACCTAGAGATTGATGGAACTATTATCCGTGAGGGTGACTATATCTCTTTGAATGGTTCAACAGGTGAAGTTTATCTCGGAGAGGTTAAGACTCGTCCAGCTGAGGTAACAGGTGACTTCGCTGAGCTGATGGATCTTTGTAAGAAGTATAGCAAGTTGGTTGTTCGTACCAACGCAGATACTCCACACGATGCAGAAGTAGCAAGCAACTTCGGTGCTGTTGGTATCGGTCTTTGCCGTACAGAGCACATGTTCTTTGAGAACGAGAAGATTAAGGCTATGCGTGAGATGATTCTCGCAAACACTACTGAGGAGCGTGAAAGAGCACTTGACAAACTCTTGCCTTATCAGAAGCAGGACTTCTATGGTATCTTGAAGTGTATGGACGGTTTACCAGTTAACATCCGTCTGCTCGATCCTCCTTTGCATGAGTTCGTTCCACATGACCTTAAGGGACAGGAAGTCATGGCTGAAGAAATGGGCGTTAATGTTCAGTTTATTCAGAGTCGTGTAAGTGCACTCTCTGAGAGCAACCCAATGTTGGGTCTTCGTGGTTGCCGTTTGGGTAACACATTCCCAGAGATTACTGCAATGCAGACTAAGGCTATCCTCGGTGCTGCTGTTCAGTTGAAGAAGGAAGGCTTCAATCCTAAGCCAGAGATTATGGTACCATTGGTTGGTATTGTTAATGAGCTTGACATTCAAGAGAACATCATTCGCAAAACTGCAAATAAACTCTTCAAGAAGGAGGGTGTTGAGGTTGAATTCAAGGTGGGTACGATGATTGAGATTCCTCGTGCAGCTTTGACAGCTGATGTTATTGCACAGAAGGCAGAATACTTTAGCTTCGGTACAAATGACTTGACTCAGATGACCTTCGGTTATAGCCGTGACGATATCGCAAGCTTCTTGCCAAGCTACTTGGAGAAGAAGATTCTCGATGTTGACCCATTCCAGGTTCTCGACCAGAAGGGTGTTGGTCAGTTGATTCAAATGGGTGTTGAGAAGGGCCGCAAGACTCGCAAGAACCTCAAGTGTGGTATCTGTGGTGAGCATGGCGGTGAGCCAAGTTCTGTTAAGTTCTGCCATCGTGTAGGTCTTAATTACGTTAGCTGTTCTCCATTCCGCGTGCCTATCGCAAGACTTGCTGCGGCACAAGCAGCGGTGGAAGAAATGAAGTAATTTCTTAGAAATATATTTTTTAGGCGGTATACCATGTTTTTACGTAGGTATACCGCCTATTTCTTATGGTTTATAAATGTATATCTAAAAGAGGTAGAGTCTTTACCTTTCGCTCTCACTTCTAATTTACTAAGTTCATTACAACAATCTTACTTTATACCAAAATGCAATTTATTAAATCAGCGTTTATAGCACTTGCGTTGTTCTCTACGATAGGAGGAACGACTGCTTCTACAAAGAAAAATACGAATATTCAGTCTGGAACGGTTTACATTTGTACGGGTCCAAAGGCAAGAAAGTATCATTCAAGCCCAAATTGCCGTGGTCTTAATAGATGCTCTGGCAGTATAAAAAGCCTTTCTGTGAGTGCGGCAAAGTCAAAAGGCTTTACTCCTTGCAAGATTTGTTATAGATAGTTTGTTTATAAACTATGTTTTAAATTATTGCAAGAAGTATGTAATATGCAGTCTTGAACCTTTATAGTTAAGTATAAAGCAACGCTTTTTATATTCGTTCTCTACTATTTACAGCTTCTTTTTACTATGAGTAGAAGGCTCTTAGTGCTATACACTACGGTTTAATTTATGATAGAATTACTTTTACGTGAGAAGAGATATCAATCTTGCTAAGGGAAGAACCATTTTAACGTAAAAAGTTGGCTGCGTCTAATGTTCCTGTTTATATGTTGTTCTTTGAGAAATAAAAAGCTGTTACTTCTTGTAGTAATGTAACGATATAACTATAGTATTTTTTTAATTTCATTTTGCTGTCACTTTTAACATTTTGTGCAAACGTGCTTCAAATCAGTAGGTTATAAGCTATTCTCTTGTGATACGAGTGACAGGAACTTTCATCTTGAGGATTTCTTTCATTGTAGAAAAAAATAGGGATATTATAATGAATGTGAGAAATAGCGTTTCTGAGGCGGACTCGTTTTTTTGACAGTAAGGATCTTATCCCAAGTTTAACCGGCAAAAATATTTTTTTCATAAATTTTCGGGATATTTTGTGTAGTATTACTTGTCATTACCTACAAAATATATTCAGAATTTTAACTACTTATTTTGTTTAGAACAATTTGTCGCATAAGGAGTCGAAAAATGACATTTCCCACCCCATCCAATTGTAGTTGTTTCCTATTCGGGCAATAATTACATTCTTCTTCTGATTAATATAAATGAATTGGTGTCCGACACCAAACGCATAGAAAGAAGAGTTATCGGCATTGTTATCGCGATACTGATGGTACCAGCAATAATGATAACCTTTATTCTCGGTAGTCTTTTCTAAGCTCTTGTCTATCCACTCCTTGCTGACAATCTGCTTCCTATTCCATGTACCACCATTCAAATATAATCTTCCTATTTTTGCAAGGTCATACACGTTTGTAGCAATACCTCCAAAGCCTTGTGTGTGATGATGCTTATGACTGTCTATTGTAATCCATGCATCACGTTCCATACCTAATGGTTTCCATACCTTCTCACTCATATAGTTTGCATAGGTTTTACCCGTAGCTCGTTCAATAATCCAAGAGAGTAGAGCTGTTGTTAAACTGTTATATTCATATTTCTTGCCAGGCTGACTTTTAAACTTTATGTGTCGGAAAAGTCGGGTGAAGTCGTGCCCATATTGCAGTTGAGTTATCTTGAATATTTTAAATAAACCTTTTAGAGTCAATTCATAGTCCTCGTAAAAATCGAAACCAGCCTGCATATTCAGTAGGTGGACAATCCGTAACTTTTTGAATGTAGCATTGTATTGTGCCAATTCTGGAATATAATCAGTTACATAGTCGTCTACGCTCTTGATATAACCTTCGTCTACGGCAATACCACAAAGAAGCCCCGTCAACGATTTGGAAACAGAGAAAATGGTAGCATTCTTTCTTGGATAAAAAGGCTCTGTCCATTGGTCGTAAACAATACTGTCGTTATGAATAATAAGCAATTGCCCATCTTTTCCAAACCATTGTTCAACGAGTGAATCTATTCGCATCTCCTCTGCATTTCCTGCCTTTTTGTGAGTTATATGCATACTTCTATCTATGCAACGATGCGATGCAGCAAGTGGAAAATGAAACGGATTGTTTCCTTTGAAAAATAGTGTCTCGTTCCAACTTCTGATATTCATATATATCCGGACCAGAAGGACCATCGAGTGTGAGTCCACGGAATACGCTGCAACTACTGAACAACAACATTGCTACAATAAATAGAACGTTATATGCTTTTTGATGCCATAATGATAATGTATTTAAGTTTTATAGCACAAAGTTACAAAAAAATATTCGGCTCTATAACGAATCGTGTGGGTAATTAAGTTTAAGCTCCCCTGTCATGAAATAGACCATATACTTAAAGTTTTTCTGTATTTACGAATCCCTTGCCCTCCTTTTAAGAAGTTGCTTCTGATAGGCTCAAAGCCTGTGTAAATATCTCGGTACTATTCATATGACAAAGGTAATATTTTCTCTCCATAGTGGATAAACCACAATAACCCTTTTTATCATGTCATATCATCGAGCGGATACTTAGCACCAATGGTGCAGACGGTGAACACCAATAGTGCGGATGGTTATGACACGTAGAATCACTAAGGATAAGAAAACTTGTTGGTTACGAAGAAGCCTCAAGGAAAACAGAGGTTTACCTCATAAAGATTTATAGTAGTATCACTTGAAATGGCCGATGAAACAAAAAAAGGAGTGTGACAAATGACACACACTCCCTTTTTATATTAGTTTCTAAATACTAAGCCTTCGCCGAAGCTGTCGATGATGACAGGCTTGTCACGGTTGACTGTACCTGCAAGTAATGACTTACTGAGGTCATTCAATACGTAACGTTGGATAGCTCGCTTGACAGGACGCGCACCGAACTCTGGATCGTAGCCAACATCTGAAAGATAATTGATGGCTGGGTCAGTCCATTGAAGTTCAATACCCTGTGGCTCTAACATATCCTTAACTCTCTCAAGTTGTAGGCGAACAACATCACCAATCTGCTCTTTTGTCAATGGTAAGAACATGATAGTCTCGTCGATACGGTTGAGGAACTCAGGACGAATAGTCTTCTTCAACATATCCATTACCGCAACTTTTGCCTTGTCGATTACCTCCTCACGGTTAGTATCGTTAAGATGTTCAAACTGTTGCTGGATGTATTGTGAACCAAGATTAGACGTCATGATGATAATCGTATTCTTGAAGTTCACTGTTCGTCCCTTATTGTCTGTCAGATGACCATCGTCCAACACCTGCAGAAGGATGTTGAATACGTCTGGATGTGCCTTCTCAATCTCGTCAAAGAGAACAACAGAGTAAGGCTTGCGGCGTACAGCCTCAGTCAACTGACCACCCTCATCATAGCCTACATATCCAGGAGGTGCGCCGATGAGTCGAGTTACACTGAACTTCTCTTGATACTCGCTCATGTCAATTCGAGTCATCATTGACTCATCATTGAAGAGATAGTCAGCCAATGCCTTTGCCAACTCAGTCTTACCGGTACCCGTTGTACCTAAGAAGATGAAGGAAGCAATAGGCTTCTTTGGATCTTGCAATCCTGCACGTGAACGACGAACCGCATCTGCTACAGCTGTGATAGCCTCATCTTGTCCGATGACACGCTTGTGCAATTCATCCTCTAAGTGGAGCAGTTTATCCTTCTCACTCTGTAACATTCGTGTGACAGGAATACCTGTCCAACGGCTCACAACCTCAGCGATATCATCTGCTGTAACCTCCTCGCGCACCATTGCTTGCCCATCTTGTGTCGCTTGCAACTGCTGTTGGATGTTCTTGATATCGTCTTCTAATTGCTTTAGTCGTGAGTATCTAATCTCGGCAACACGCTCGTAATTACCCTCACGCTCGGCACGGTCAGCCTCATACTTGAGCTGTTCAATCTCTTGCTTGTCCTGCTGAATCTTATTCACCAGTCCACGTTCGCCCTCCCACTTTGCACGGAATCCATGTTCCTGCTCTTTGAGTTCAGCGATTTCCTTGTCGAGTTGTGCAATCTTCTCTGTGTCGTTCTCGCGTTTAATAGCCTCACGCTCAATCTCAAGTTGCTTCAATCTACGACTGATTTCATCCAACTCCTCTGGTACAGAGTCACGTTCCATACGCAGTTTTGCAGCAGCCTCATCCATCAAGTCGATAGCCTTATCTGGCAAGAAACGGTCTGAAATATACCGCTCAGAAAGCTTAACAGCTGCGATACAAGCATCATCTTGGATACGTACCTTGTGATGATTCTCATAACGTTCCTTCAATCCACGAAGGATAGAGATAGCATCCAACTCGTCTGGTTCATCTACTAATACGGTTTGGAAACGACGTTCAAGCGCCTTATCTTTCTCAAAATACTTCTGATATTCATTGAGTGTTGTTGCACCGATAGCTCTCAACTCACCACGTGCTAAGGCTGGTTTAAGGATATTTGCTGCATCCATGGCACCTTCGCCACCACCTGCACCAACCAATGTGTGAATCTCGTCAATGAAGAGAATGATGTTACCATCAGCCTGCATCACTTCCTTAACAACGCTTTTAAGACGCTCCTCGAACTCACCTTTATATTTAGCACCAGCCAACATCGCACCCATATCCAGTGAATAGAGTTGCTTGTCCTTTAAGTTTTCTGGCACATCACCACGAACGATTCTCTCTGCTAACCCCTCAACGATAGCTGTCTTACCAGTACCTGGCTCACCAATGAGAATAGGGTTATTTTTTGTACGACGAGATAGAATCTGTAATACTCTACGAATCTCCTCATCACGACCAATCACTGGGTCGAGTTTTCCTGCACGTGCATCCTCGATAAGGTTGCGTGCATATTTCTGTAATGACTGATAGTTCTCGTCACCACTTTGCGACTGTACCTTCTGTCCTTGTCTAAGGTCATTGATAGCAGCTGTCATTTCCTTCTCTGTACAACCCGCATCTTTCAATATACGGCTTGCGGTTGAGTTCACAGCAAGTAGGGCGAGTAGCATCGGTTCGATACTAACGAATTCATCACCCATCTTCTGGGAGGTCTCTACTGTACGCTGCATCACCTGATTGGTTTCAGAAGAGAGGTAGGGTTCACCACCAGATACTTTTGGTAAGTGGCTCATCTCATTCTGAATGGCAGTCTCTACAGCTTGTGTGTTGACGCCAATTTTCTGGAAGACGTAATTTATTACATCCTTTCCTTTATCCATTACACCAGCTAATATGTGTACTGGCTCAATGGTCTGCTGTCCATTTCGTTGTGCAATGTTTATCGCACTCTGAACAGCTTCTTGTGCTTTGATTGTAAATTTCTCAAATGTCATATTCAAATCTCCTTCCTATAGCTCCTACACCTTTATAATAGGTTTCGGAACTTGTTCTTATTTTTTGTTTCTATTGCCTATATATCAAACCTTGTGCCTATAGGTGTTTTGTGTCAAATTGTCGCTTGTTGTAGACAAATTGTCAGTTGTTCGATTTTGGAAAAGGGAGGGGAAAGAGGTTGGGGACGTACTTTTCAGTGTTCAGTTCTCTTGGTGTTTACAGCATATAAATGCACAGATATAAATAAGTAAGCCCCAAAGAATATAGAAAAACCTTTCGTAAGGCATCTCCGTTTGTTCCATCCAAAGATAAATGTAGTAGAGTAAGGACAATAGGGCAATTATAAGAAATGTATATTTCCTTGTTTTACTTATTCCATATACTGAGAATGAAACTATAAAACTAATAACATAGAGTAGGGTACTATAAAGGTACAGAATACCAGTCCCAACATCGTGTCCATTCCTACAGGTGCCTTGTACAACACTAACCCCAAGGATATAAATGAATGTTAATGTAGATATTAATATGCCTTTACTAAGTTTATTCATTAGTTTGATTGTTTTTTATTTTTCAAGTTCTCTTTCATTTTACCGTATATAAGCGCATAGATATAAACGAGTTTGCCCAAATAATATAGTAAAGCCTTTTATAGGGTATACCTGTATGTTGTATTCAAAGATAAAGGAAAGATATAATAACAGTCAGAAGACTGAATCTATTGTTTATTATTTCTTACATAAGCTTCACTGTTACTGGGGTTACTTCTTTGATAATAAACGGTGATAGTGTCACCAATATGCAGACTTTCATATTCTCCATATTGTTTACCCCTACCTTCATAGGTCTTCTGATCTACGTTATATGAATAGGAGTAGTAAGGAGTTGCGCGAATTTTATAAAGCCTATTGACTACACCTTTAGTGTAAGCTGGGTTCTCAGCAATCTTGCTACTCTTCCATACATGCCATAAAGAGATTCCTAACAGTGCGATAACAAAATAGGCTATTGAGCGTTGATACTTTCTTTTCATTTGTCAGATTGAGCATTATTATTCAACTTCTCCTTAATAAAGTTATGAAGGCGATGTGTAAACTCATAGTTTTTCAGTCCCCATTTGGGTGCTATGAGGAGGTCGGGAGGGCTCTGACTGACAAAGCGTTCGAGTACAAGGTCGGGGCGAAGAAGGCTAATGTAATCTGCAATGAGTTTGATATACTCCTCAACTGTATAAAGGTGAAATGGCTTTTCAGCGTACATCTTTGCCAGACGAGTTCCACGAATAATCTGTAACTGATGAATCTTCAATGTCGTTAAGGGAAGAGAAGAGATGATTGGAGCTTGTCTTAAACTCTCTTTTGCATCTTCACCAGGTAGTCCGAGAATGATATGTGCACCGACACGGATACCACGTTGGGCAGTCTCTTCTATAGCTTTACGTGCACAAGCAAAGTCATGCCCGCGATTAACCAGTCGTAATGTCTCATCATTGCAGGTTTCCACACCATACTCAACGATGAGGAATGTGCGGCGATTCAGTTCTTCAAAGTAATCTAAGAGGTCGTCATTAATACAGTCGGGACGCGTACCAATAACGAGTCCAACCACATCCTCCACAGCAAGTGCTTCCTCATAGAGCTTTTTAATATGGTCATTAGTGCCGTAAGTATTGGTATAAGCCTGGAAATAAGCAAGATATTTCATCTCAGGATACTTACCTGAAAGAATTGTTTGCCATCCTCAAGCTGTTGGGTTACACTCTTTCCATTATCGCAATAAGCAGGATTGAACGTCTGATTATTGCAGTAAATGCAACCACCACGGCCAATTCTTCCGTCTCGGTTAGGACAGGTAAAGCCAGCATTAACCGATATCTTCTGTACTTTATAAGGGAACTGAGAGCGCAACCAGTTCCCGAAATCGCAATAATATTGTTCCATTATTTTGCAAATATACGGAATATTTTATATTTTTGTGCTGTTAAAACTTGAATTTATGAAACGTATATTACTTCTGTTTGCAACAATGCTAACCGTACTTCAGTTGATGGCTGGAGAACCTATCTCTTTGAAAGACATTACTAATGGTGCTTTTGCAACTAAGCGTATCTCGGGTGTTAATCCTTTAAAAGGAACTTCTGAGTATGTACAAATCTCGTCTGATGGTCGTCAGGTGGTTAAGTATTCTTTTAAAACAGGTAGCTCTACAGGGGTTATCTTTGACCTCGCTGATGCCAAGGGTGAACAATTAAAATCCTTTGATGATTATCAGATCTCGTCTGATGGAAGTCGACTGTTATTACAGACGAATACAAATCGTATCTATCGTCGTTCGTTTACAGCAGACTTTTATCTCTATGATGTAAAGACAAAACAGTTAAAGAAACTGTCAAAAGATGGCTCTGAGCAGATTCCTACTTTCTCTCCAGATGGTCGTCAGATCGCTTATGTTCATCAGAATAATATCTATATTACAGATGGAGAGAGCGTAAAGCAGGTTACAACGGATGGTGAGTTTAATAAGGTAATCAATGGTTTACCTGACTGGGTGAATGAAGAGGAGTTCGGCTTTAATAATGCACTTGCTTGGAGTGCAGATAGTAAGACGCTAAGTTGGATTAGATATGACGAGAGTGAGGTAAAGAGTTATACCCTACAGTTTTACAAAGGTTCTCACCCTGCATATGATATGTTTGATATCTATCCTGGTGATTACAGCTATAAATATCCAAAGGCTGGCGAAGCAAACTCAAAGGTTAGTGCATGGTCTTATAGCTTGAGTGATGGTGCTGTACGTAAATATGATTTACCATTAGCGGCAGATGGTTATATTCCACGCATCAAGTCTACCTTTGATGCAAATAGAATTATCCTCTATACAATGAATCGTCATCAGGACGTGTTGAACCTCTATGCTGCTAACCCTCTGACAGGTACATGTAATCTACTGATAAAGGAGAGTGTACCTAAGTATGTGAAGGAAGAAGCTATGGAGGGTATTAGCATCATGAAGGATTATATTCTTGTTCCTTCTGACCGTGATGGCTATATGCACCTTTACTTATATAATAAGGATGGTAAGCTTTTACGTCAGATTGATAAGGGGAACTATGACGTAACTGAAATCTATGGATATGATGAGAAGACTGGAAATACCTACTTCCAAGCAGCAGCACGTAAGCCAATGCAGCGTGAAATATATGTTGCAGACAAGTCGGGTAAGTTGACTTGCCTTTCTGCTCGTGCGGGATGGAATGTTGCTTCATTCTCAGGCGATTATAAGTATTTCCTCAATACATGGAGCGATAGCAATCATCCATACGTGTTTGCCATCTATGATAATAAGGGTAAGGAGGTGCGTGAGGTGCTCAATAATGATGAGTTGCAGGCTAAGTTGGCAAAGTATGGTAACACTGGTGTTGAGTTCTTTACATTTACAACCTCCGAAGGTGTGAAACTTAATGGTTGGATGGTGAAGCCTGCTAACTTCGATGCAACAAAGAAGTATCCTGTAATTATGCACCAGTATAGTGGTCCGGGTAGTCAGCAGGTTGTCGACAACTGGGGCGTTGGGTCTATGGGTAGTGGTGCAATGTTTGACTACTACTTAACACAAAAAGGGCTATATCGTTGTTACTGTAGATGGTCGTGGTACTGGTGCGCGTGGTGCAGAGTTTGAGAAGTGTACTTATTTGAAGCTTGGCGACTTGGAATCAAAGGATCAGGCAGAAGCTGCATTGTGGTTGGGCAAGCAAAGCTATGTCGATGCTTCGCGTATTGGAATATGGGGCTGGAGCTTTGGAGGCTTCAATACATTGATGAGTATGAGCGAGGGACGCAATGCGTTCAAGGCAGGTGTAGCTATTGCTCCACCAACGAACTGGCGCTATTATGACTCTGTTTATACTGAGCGTTATATGCGTACACCACAGGAGAATGCTGCTGGTTATGCTATTAATCCAATCAATAGAGCAGAGAAACTTCATGGAAAACTCTTAATATGTCATGGTCTAACGGACGATAACGTACATCCGCAGAATGCCTTTGAGTATTCTGAGGCTTTGGTTCAAGCTGATAAGGACTTCAAAGAGAATCTTTATACCAATCGTAACCATGGTATTTATGGTGGTAACACTCGTAATCATCTTCTGAGACAGGTTACTGAATGGTTTATTGAGAATCTGTAATCAGCGCTGATAAAAGAACTGTGCTATTTGCTAAGCACCCTTATTTATAAATGAACCATGCGTGTCTTACTACATATTATGATGATGACAAGGGGCTTTTAATTCATCTTTTACTGATGTGTTAATGCTCAACACATAGTGTGCTGATGCTTAACACGTCATGTGCGGATGGTAAACACCAATGGTGTTGAGTACTTAGTGTAGTGCAATATGATATTATCAGGGAACAAATTGTTGGTAGAAAGGGGTTGTTCTATCAGATAACTGTAAATCAGAGGTGATGTCGTTTGGACGAATATATTATTCAAAGTTCTATCAGATAGCACTAATAAATAAAAAACTCGGGCACTGAATTGATATAATCAGTGTCCGAGTTTTTATTTATAATTGTTTTCTGTTTGCTCTTTAACCAAAGAGACGCTCAAAGAAACCTTTCTTTTTAGGCTTTTCTTCGCTTGTAGCTGCCTCGAGGTGTGTAGAATCAGCTTTCTCAGAGATTGTTTCCCTTCTTAACAGCAGAATCATCTGCAGGGATGTCTTCACCCTCGATGATACCCGCAGTACCCCATTGTGCAGCAAGTATTGTGGCATCCTTGCGAGCCGTATCCTCGTCAATTTCATATTGACTGCAGATTAACTCTACGAGGTTATCTACTGTAAAAGAATCCATCTTCTGCACCTCTTCCCATAAGTATGCAGAACTTTCATTCATAGATATAATATTGCTGAAGTCAATATTCTCATCTCCTTCCGCAACGATAATATGTTCTCCGCATACTTCACGGAGGTTGAAGCCATTCTTTACTTTCATTCTTATTGATAGTTTATATTGTTATCTTTCTTTTTATATTCCATTAAATGGTGCCAAAGATAGGAATCCAGATACGTCTGTAAATACCTAATAAATATCTTCGGATAGGAAGAAATCGAGTCCAAATAAAACTATATGACTTCCATTTCCAAGCATTTGTAGCATCCATCTTATTTCGTCCTTTACGGTAGAAACCAATGACTGCTCCAACAATATTCTCTTTCTTACAATGCTCAACACCAAGATTGCCATCACCGCGTAAGGTAACGTTGTCACCTTCTATGCTGTCAATACGATGTAAGACGAAGTGTCGTGGTGTTATCTCCGCTAAGACTGGGTCGCCAACTTTTATTGTGGAAGGCTTGACAAGCAAAGCTTTGTCACGGTCGTTTTCAAGGAAAGGACGCATAGAATAGCCTCGAAGGCGTAACGTAACAGTATGTCCTTCATTTAACATCTTGACAACTTCTGGTAGAAACTCAGCATTAGCAAACTGGATTTCAGAAGTAGTAAGTACTGTTTTTGACATAAGTTTTATCTTTTCGTTACGGTTTGATAGCACACCTCTGCTGCTTCTTGATTAGGCAAGCAATGTAACGTAAATATCCTTCCAGCTTCTACAATCTTTGTAATCGTGTCACAAACGCCATTGTAAATGTCTGAATCCCACTTCATGCTGGAGCAAGAAGGGAGGAGTGAAGCAAACGCTGCAATAGGATTGGGCTTCTCAATAGAGTTTGTTGTAGCGCGGTCAATACGTGTGATAGCACCTAAACGAGCCTTTACATTGCGATAGCATGGTGTCTTACCACTCCATGGACTACCATATATCCATGTTTCTCCATCAATGATTCTTACGATAGGATTATCATCGTTCATGAGGTCACTGCCTGGAATATAGCGTAGCCACATACTAACCTGGGTTGACTTACCTGTTCCACTCTTGGCAATGAAAGCATAGCCATAGCCATTGTTACGAACAAGAGATGCGTGAATCAGCAAGGTTTGCTTATGTGCACCAGCAAAGGCAAAGATAAGCATCAATGCATTATTTAGTCCAAAGGTGCGCATATTCTTGTTGCCATTGAGTGCACAACGACAGTCAGAGAAGTCTTTATTACTCTGTAGTAGACAACAATCGGAGCCATTAATGTCCTTGATAATATACTGATAGCTACCATCATCAACACGATCCACAATGGTATCACCATTTCCTGTATCGAAAGCACGGATACGTTGCCTTCTTTCCTTTGGAACAGGTCGAAGCGTATCGTCAACGGTTAAGCGAAAAAAGACATTCTCTGAAACCTCTTTGATTCTGAAAGGTTCAAACGAACTTAGCAAGTGCATTCCGTTGACATCAGTCTCACGGAATATAATCTGTATATCAAAGTCAGCTATTCTGAAGTTATTTATTTCCATCTTTAGAGGCTCTGCTTACTTTGACTTTGTGGTTTTAGTATTCACTTGTGTCTCTTCGCTTGAAGTATAGTTGTCTGGTGTTATTGTCTTATAGCTGAACTCTGCGTCAGAAATAGACTTAACTACATATTTCTTCTTACCCTTTTTCGTATTTATTTTTCAAAGCTGTGAACTGTTTCATAGCTTTATTCTCATTCTCTGCATACATCGTAACGCAGGTTGGGTAGCTTACCAAACCATTGTTCTGAAGGTAATAACGGAGCTGATATGAGTAGTCCTCACGATTAGCAAGGAACTTAGTACGGTCGTTTGCAAGGTAGGCATCCACCTTCTGAATATTGGTCATATAAACCGTTGAATCATTAAAAGAGGCTGCAAAACCAAACATATATACCTTTGCAGGCTTGTATCCTTTTGCGTTACTACTGTTTACCCATCCCAGCAGAAGTACTGCTATCATTAATACCTGACGTAATTTCATCTTAAATTAATATCTTACAATGTTAATGTTATTGTCCTAAATACGCCTTCAATACCTTGCTATTGGATAGTTGGCGTAGGCGTCTTATTGCTTTTTCTTTTATCTGTCTTACCCGTTCACGTGTGAGATTATATTTACTTCCTATCTCTTCCAATGTCATTTCGCGTTGGTTTATTCCGAAGTAAGCCTCTATAACCACCTTCTCCCTGTCCTCAAGAATCTGTAAAGCTCTTCCGATTTCTTCCCGTAGACTCTCTTCAACCAACTCTTTATCAGTTGATGGTG
>BNJU01000866.1_pt1 | contig 72101 bp, 53 predicted proteins | sample 8539281 | NCBI WGS metagenome assembly BNJU01 (sample SAMD00202456, study PRJDB9452) | human saliva metagenome | isolation source: human saliva | place: Japan | reverse complement strand
CTCACGGAAGCGGCCAGAGACATCGTGTCTCCGGCCGCTTCCCTGCTTGCCGAATGCTTGCTGTGCTGATGTCTCCCTCCACGGCGCTGGCTACCCACACGACCCACCACGGCCTCGTCCAGCAACGCAGCAAACCTGACGCGCACAAGCCTGACGCACCCCCAGGTATGGTAGGCAGCACCCTTGGGCCGACAAACGAACACAGCAGTTCGATCCACGCGCCTCACAACCCAACCTGCACCCGCGCTGGCTACCCACACGAACACCACCACAGCCCCTACGCGTCCCTCAGACGCTCCCCCGCGCGACAGTGAGCACCAGATGGTCCTCGGGCCCGATTGGGCCGTGTTGTGCCGGCTACGCGTCGTTGTGGCGCGTGAGTGCTGCTGGTTCGAGCATGCACGCTCGCGACGTCGGTGTCGTCGCGCGCTGTGTCATCGCGCGCTGTGGCGTCGGCGCGGCCTTCCAGGGGGCCGGCTCGGTGGGTGTGCCCGTCGTTGCGCTTCGCTGTCCTTGCTGTTGCGCCTCCTTCGTGCTCGCCGCCGGCTCGCTGTGACTCCTCGCCGGACCGGCGGCGTGTCGGTGACCTGCTTGCGTACCACGGCCTCGTACCACGGCCTCGTGCCAAGGCGAACGTGGCAGAGTTTGCGCCGGCGGCGGGGATGGTGTCGGCTCTGCGCCTGACACTTTCGCGCCGACGGAACGTTGTTCAGTTGAAACACTGCCAATGGTGCTGTGACAACAGTTGGACGATAGTCCCATATCGTTTGACAATTCAATGATGCAGATTGCCTGATCACGGCAAAGTTGTGGGACGCGTCGATAATTTGTAGGACCTGTGTCCTAATCGATAGCCGAATGGGTTGTTCTGAAATGTAGCAGGATGTAATGTACTTGATGTTTCAATAATGCCCCGAAAGGAAACGTCATGGCTTCCATTGCTGTCGTTCTCGGTTCCGTTCGCCCCGGTCGTGCGGGCGAGCAGGTGGTGCGCTGGATCGAGGAGCAGGCGCTCCAGGTCGAGGGCGTCAACCCCATCCTCATCGATCTTCGTGACTACGATCTGCCCCTCTTCGCTGAGGAGATGTCCCCCTCGATGCAGGCCCCGACCCTGCCCGAGGCCGTGCGCCTGCGCGCCAACATCGAGGCGCTTGACGCCGTCGTGTTCGTGACCCCCGAGTACAACCACTCGATCCCCGGTGTCCTCAAGAATGCGATCGACTACCTGCCCCCGGCCACCCTCAAGGACAAGGCCACCGCGCTGATCGGCTACTCCTGGTACGGCGGCGAGGCCCCTCGCGCCCACCTGCGCGATATCCTCTCCACCTTTGGCGCCGACGTGCGTGAGCAGGAGCTGGGTATCAACCTCGGCTCGGACTTCGTCGACGGTGCCTTCAAGCCCTCTGACGAGCTGAGCGCCTCGCTTCGCCAGCTCCTGGCCTCCCTGGCCTGAGTGCTGCCCCCGACAGGGGACATGCGAGCAGTATCGACGCGAGAACATCGCCGCAGCGCCACGCGTGGCGCCGCAGACATGACACGGGCGGCCCGGCAGGAAACTGCTGGGCCGCCCGTTCGTCGTATCTGGGAGTCGAATCCGAGGCTCAGATCCACGTGGGTAGCCACATGTGCGCGCGCCAAAACTCGTAGTCGACGACGTCGCCGCGCCACAGGGGCATGAAGTAGAAAGCGCACGCGAGAATCGCGATCGTCAGCGCGGCGGCCAACAAACGACCCGCGGTCGCGGAGCGCAGTGGTGGGGGAGAGGACGGGGCTGCCCCGCTGATAGTGACGGCATCGGCCAGGAGTGCGACCATCCACGCGACCCCCAGCGCGACGAAGGGCACGAAGGCCACCGTGTAGAACGTGAAGATCGTCCGGTGTGCGTAGGTCAGCCAGGGCACGTACAGGGCGAGGTAGCCCGCCAGGATGACGCCGGAGCGCCAGTTTCGGTAGCGAAGAGTCACGATGAGCACGAGGAGGAGTGCTCCAATGCCGATCCACCACAGAACCGGGTTACCCAGAGCAACGACGTTCGTCGCGCACTTTCCAGAGGCACACCCGGTGATTGACGCGTCGTTTGACCAGTGGAAAGACGTCGGTCGTACCTGCGCGAGCCACGTGAAGGGGTTGGACTGGTACGTGTGGGGCGTCGTCAGGCCGGTGTGGAATGTCCACATATCCTTGTGGTAGATCCACAGATCGGCGAGGGCGCCGGTGAATCCGGGGATGCCGGATCGTCCGTGTCCGTGGGCCTGGGGGTGCGTGAACCAGCCGAACCAGGAGGCAATGTAGGTCAGGATTGCGCTGGGGACCATGAGGATGAATGCCCACCACACGTCCGCGATGAGCGCCCCGCGCACGGGCGAAGGGTGGCCGAGCCGCCAACGGTAGGTGACCTCGCGAATGGCGACGAAAATACCGAGGCAGGCGAGTACGTAGACGCCGGACCACTTCACCGAGGACGCCAGGCCGCACAGGATGCCGGCGGCGAGCAGCCAGGGGCGCCGACCCGCGTTGGGGCCGATCGCGAAGCCGTGTTGGTCGCGCAGGGTGACGAATGCCCTCAGGCTGGCCCAGCCGTGGCGCGGGGTTCCGATGCCGTCCCATGCGGTGAGCTTGCTAGTCAGCGTTGGGCGTGACATCTGCTGGTCCTTGACGACGCACAGGAACGCAGCCAGGGCGAACATCGCGAGGTAGCCGTCGAGGATGGAGGTGCGGCTCATGACGATGGCGATGCCGTCGGTGGCCAGGAAGAGGCCAGCGAGGAGGGTGAGGAGGGGGCTGTGGAAGAGGTTCTGCGCGAGTCGGCACAGGAGGAATACGGTGATAACGCCGCAGATTGCGGTCACGATGCGCCAGCCCACCGGGTCTGTCTGTCCGAGCGCTTCCATGCCCAGGCCGATGAGCCACTTGCCCGTCGGCGGGTGGACGGGGTACCCGCCTTTGACCGCGAGCCCGGAGACGTTGCCTGCGACGAAGGATGCGTCGTAGTTGTTGGGCCACGTGCCCTCGTAGCCGAGCGTGATGAGTGACCAGGCGTCCTTGACGTAGTAGGTCTCGTCGAAGACGAGGGTGCGGACGTTGTCCAGTCCGGTCATCCGGATGATGGCCGCGATGATCGTGGCGACCGCGGTGGCCACCCAGCCGGCGGTCGGGGTGTGCAGGCGGGCTGCCCAGATGTCCCCGCCTGTCGTTGACGAGGCCGGGGCGGGGTCGTGGGGGACGCTGGCCTCGGATGTTTCGTTCTCTCGGTTGGGATTCCCGGGGCTTGGGTCCTCCGGTGCGCCGTCCTCGGGCGTCGTGTCCGCGGGGGACGAGGCCGGGGCGGGCGCGTTCTCGGAGGCGGCGGCAGGGAGAACCTTGCCGTGGGGGTCGGGTGCCTCGACGTCCTGTGGGTTGTCGTGGGTCGTGTTCGTGGTATCCATCGATGCCGAGTCTAGCGGGCTGTGTGGCGCTGTGAGCAATTGCCTGAACGTTTGCTACCGGCTCGTGGGAGGGTGTGCATCGGCCAGGTGTTGAGAATTGTTCTCGCAATGCTCTATAATTTTCGGGTACCCGAAAAATCCGTTGGAGCGATGATGATCCCCTCAACAACCCGCCGCGCGGCACTCGCCATCCTCGGCCTCGCCCTCGCGCCCCTTGCGGCGTGCGCGCCCACCTCCTCGGCACACGGCCTCACAGTCGTCGCCACAACCACGCAGATCTGCGACTACGTCACCCAGATCGCCGCAGCCTCCACCGACCTCTCCCTGGACAAGACCGACGCCTCCGGCAAGAGCTCCCACGTGGGCGCCGCCCCCGACAATGCGGCCCTGACCATGAGCCTGACGTGCCTCCTCGCCCCCAACGCCTCGGCGCACGAACACGAAATGACCCCTGCTCAAACCGCGGCCCTGGCCGACGCTGACGTCATGGCCGTCTCCGGCGTCGACCTCGAGCACTTCCTGGACGACGCGGTTGCCTCCTCCGGCTTCCACGGGCGTATGGTCGTCACCTCCGGCGTCCTGACCGCCTCCGACGTCGACAACCCCGGCGCGGCCGACCCGCAGACCCCCTACACGATCGACCGCGGGATCGAGCGCGTCGAGGTCTCCCCCTGGCCCTTCCCGCCCGAAAATGAGGGCGAGGCACCCGAATTCCGCTTCGACCCCCACGTGTGGACCTCGCCCAAGCGGGCCCGCGTCCAGGTCGAAAACCTGGGAGCTGGCCTGGCCGCCGCCGCACCCGACGCCGCCGCCTCGATCAACGCGGCCACGGCCTCGTACCTGGAGGACCTGGACGCCCTCGACGCGTGGGCGACCGCCTCCATCGAGACTGTCCCGGAGGGCCAGCGCGTCCTGTTCACCTCGCACGACGCCTTCGGCTACTTCTCGGGCGACTATGGGATCCGCTTCATCGGCGCGGCTCTCACCGACTTTAACGACCAGCAGGACGCGACCGCCGACCACATTGCCTCCGCCGTGCAGGCCGTCAAGGACTCGGGCGCCGTCGCGCTCTTCGCTGAAAACTCCAACAATTCCAAGTCCATCGAGGCGATCGCGCGCGGCGCCGGCGTCACCCCCATCGTGGGCGACGACGCGCTCTACGGCGACTCGCTCGGCCCCGACGGGAGCGCCGGAGCCACCTACGTGGGCTCGATTATCCACAACGTGCGCGCGGTGACCGACGCGTGGGGCGGCACCGCCCCGGCGTTGCCCGAACGGTTGGCGGGTCAGTGATGTCTCACCTCGTTTCTTTTGAGGACGCGGCGCTGGGGTATGGCAATACCCCGGCGCTGTCCGGCCTGACCCTCGACGTGGATGGGGGTCAGGCCCTCGCGCTTGTTGGCCCCAACGGCGGCGGCAAAACCACGCTCCTGCGCGCCGTCGTCGGCGGCTGCCAGATCCTGTCGGGGCGCGTGTCCGTCGCTGCGTCGCGCATCGGCCTGGTCCCCCAGAGCGCCGACCTGGACCTGACCTTCCCGGTCAGCGCCTCCGAGGTCGTCACCATGGGCCTGATCGCCGAGGCCGGGTGGGGTCGGCGCATCACCGCGGACATGCGGCGCCGCGTGGGCGAAGCCCTCGAGAAGGTCAACCTTTCCGACCGCGCCTCCCATCGTTTCGGCACGCTCAGCGGCGGGCAGCGCCAGCGCGTCCTCGTGGCCCGCGCCCTCGTCGCCCAGCCCGAGCTGGTCATGATGGACGAGCCCTTCAACGGCCTCGACGCGCCCAGCCGCGACATCATCACCGGACTCATCGCCTCCCTCACCGCCGACGGCGTCGGGGTCGTCGTGTCCACCCACGACCTCTCGCTCGCGCGCGACGTGTGCTCCCGGGCCTGCGTGATCGCCTCGCGCCTCGTGGCCCTGGGCCCCGTCGACGAGGCCCTGGCCCCCTCGGTGCTTGCACGCGCCTACGGGTCGAGCGCCGACGAAGCGATTGCGGCGCTGTCATGATCGCCCCCTACCTGCTGCGCCCCATCATCGTCCTGGGGCTGCTGGCCCTGGCGGTGGGGCCGGCCTCGACACTCGTGAACCTGCGCCGGGCCGAGTTCAGCGCCGAAACCATGGTGCACGGCGTCTTCCCCGGCATCGTGGTGGGCATGGCCGTGGGCGGGCGCGACGCCATCATTCCCGGCGGTGCCGTATGTGCGGCCCTCATTGCCGCCTCCCTGACGGCGGCCTCGCGGCGCCCGCGCTCCTCTGAGGCCACCACCGCCGTCCTGCTGACCGCTTTCTTCTCCCTGGGCATCGTCATCTCCCTGCGCATCGGCGACATGTCCGGTCAGCTCGAATCCCTCATGTTTGGGCGCCTCCTGGACATTACGCCCTCTCGGATGTGGACCAGCGCCGCGGTCCTGGCCGTGGCGGGCCTGCTGCTGCTGGCCACCTGGCGCGCCCAGATCGCCGTGGCCTTCGACCGCGAGGCTGCGGGCGTCAGTGGCATCCCCGTCACCTGGATCGACGTCGCCTTCAACGCGGCGCTCGGCGCGATCGTCGTCGCGGCCTCGACGGCCGTGGGCGTCCTCCTCGTCGTCGGTTACCTCATCGTGCCCGGCGCCTTCGGGCGCCTGCTCGCCTCTGGCACGCGCGCGATGGCGGCGTTGGCCGCGCTGAATGCGCTGGTGGGCGGCTGGGCGGGCTTTGGTGTCGCCCTGCTGCGCGCGCCTCGGCCCCTGTCGCCGCAGGCCTGCGTCGCCCTCGGCGTGCTCGCCTGCTTTGCGCTCGGCTGCGTGATCCGGAAGCTGCGCGACGCTCCCGCGGGGCGGGACGAGGCCTCGGCCGGCTCTCAGGATTCCCTGACCGCGCGTGAAACAGCGCGTGAAACAGGTGCTGTCGCGGGACCAGATCTGAGTTCCGCGCGTGAAACAGCGCGTGAAACAGGGGAGAGTGCGGGCCGTGAGCGTGAAACAGTGCGTGAAACGTGGGCGTCGGCGCTGCTGACGGTGGGGGAGGCCTCGTGATCCTCAGTCTCCTGCTCGTCCCCGCCCTGCACGTCACCCTGATCGGCGCCCTCGGTGGCCTCGTCGGGGCGTTCGCATACCTGGACAAGCGCATCTTCTTCGCCGAATCCGTCACCCACGGCACCTTCCCCGGCGCGGTCCTCGGCGTCGTCATCGCCGCCGCCCTCGGCCTGGGACACTCGGGCATGTCGGCCGCTCTCTACGTCGGCGCCTTCCTCGGAACGATCCCGCTGGTCGCGCTGATGCGATCCCTCGCGTCGATCCCCGGCATCTCCAGCCAGGGCGCCGCGGGCATCGTCCTGACCGCCGGATTCGCCACCGGGTACTTCCTGGCCACCTGGTTTAAGCCCCTGCCCCTTGCGGTCAGCTCCTTCCTGACCGGATCCGTCATGACCGTCTCGCCCGCGGACGTCGCCTGGGCGGGGGCCGTCCTCACGGTCGCGCTCGCGGTTGTCGCCGCTGGGCACCGCCAGCTCCTGGCCCACTGCTTCGACCCCGCCGACCCCGGGGCCGCGCGCGGGGCCTCTCGCAACGAGCGCATCATCCTGGGCCTCATCCTCGCCGCCGTCACCGTCGCGATCCCCGCCGTCGGCACGATTCTGTCGATCGCCCTCATCGCCGCCCCCGCCGCGGCAATCGCCCCCCACGCGCGAAGCTCGCGCGCCTTCCTCATCGCCTGCCCCCCTCCTCGGTGCCCTCGTCGGCCTGGCTGGCTTGGTGATCGCCGTGCCCGCGCGGCTCAGCGCCGGCGGTACTATCGCTCTCCTGTGCGCGGGCGCCGTCCTGGCCTCACGCCTGCCCGGCTGGGTGCGCGCGAGGAGCGCGTAGCACGTGCTGAGCGGAGACAGTGCAGCCGTCGCGCGTTCTCCCTATTGGAAACCGGCAGGTATCCGACAGGGAGAACGCGTTCAGGGTTATCGGCCGATGCGCGCGCGGCTGGCATCTCCTCGAGATTCAACTGATGCGGAGAATCAGTCGGTCGACGGATCGACGTCCCTAGCGATCCGCGACTGGCACAGAGCCACGCCCCAGGCGCATGGCATCGGTGCCGTGGGCAATCAGCCGCACTGCCAATTGCAGTGCGGGCAGCGGTAGTTCTGCGCGTTGAAAGTGACGTAGAAGACGCCCGAGCAGTGCGAGCACACTCGTCGGATGTTCTCATTGCCACGCGGACTTGCGGATGCGACGTACGTGAACATCGTGTGATCACCTCCTTTCGTGATACACACGATACAAACCGGGGCTCGCGGCGCGACGGGCAACGAGAGAAATGTACTAGTACTTGTACAGCAAGTGTTCGTCGCGGGTCCCTAGTCGGGGAGGCGCCGTGGTCCGCCAACCTCCGGAGCGGCACCCGACGCGGATGATCGCTGAGGCCATCTGGCCTCGTCCCCGAGCGCAGTGTATGAGCAACAGTCATCCATCACCCCTCCAAATACCCAAACAATCGCTATTTGGTGCGCTCAGTGCGTGTCGATGCTTCCCCCACCCACCGCGCCGCTCACAAGAAGACCCGCGCGGTTGTCGCGACGAAAAATGCCACCTGACCAGCGGTGTTGGAAAAGCGTTCCTGGGCAATTAGACTGAGAAAAAATACGTCTTAGCCCGGTCAATCAGACCCAGAAGCGCGGGGAGGCACGAAGATGAAAACCGCTGCACAGATCGTGGTCATCGACGATCACCGCGTCGTCGGACTCGGCGTCAAGGCAGCGTTCGAGGACCAGGGGGCCGACGCCTCCATTGCCTGGTCGCCGACCGTTCGCGAGGCGCGGTGGAAGCGCGGGCAGGTCGCTGTCCTCGACCTGCGCCTCGCCGACGGCTCCGCCCCCGACACGAACATCGCGTACATCAACGGATATGGGATCCCCGTGGTTGTCTACACCTCCGGCGACGACCCCTACCTGGTGCGACGCGCGATCGCCGGCGGTGCCCTGTCCATCATCCGCAAGAGCGCGCCACCCGACGACCTCGTCGAGGCCGTCCTCGCCGCTGCCGACGGCGTCACCTTCCCCACCCCGGATTGGGCCGCCGCACTCGACGCCGACGAAGACTTTGTCGCCGAACACCTCTCAGACCTCGAGGCGCACATCCTCGCCCACTACGCCTCCGGTGAGAGTTCCGCCTCCGTGGCGCGTGCCCTCAGCGTCTCCAAAAACACCGTCAACACCTACATCGCGCGGATCCGCGATAAGTACAGGGAATCCGGGCGCCCCGCAGAATCGCGCGTCGACCTCTTCCGACGCGCGGCTGAAGACGGCCTCGTCAGCTACTACGACTAATGCACCCGCGCGACCTCGGCCCCTACGCGCTGCACATGCAGCGCCTCCTCGTCCTGACCTGCGTCCTCGCAGCCATCTTTATCACCATCATCAGCGGACCCCAACTGGTTCCGGTGGGGCTTTCGCGCGCTGAGCTCGTGCAGTGGGTCGTCTACTCGCCGAACCTGATTCTCCCGCTCTGCGCCGGAGCGTGCGCGCTCGCCGCGATACACAAAGCGGTGACCACACGCAAGCATACGCACACGTGGACCGATACCGGCTGGTTCGTGCTCATGCGCCTGTACCTCGCGTGCTACCTTGCGCTCATCGTCGCGTGCGCGATCCTGCCAGCCATAAACCTCGGATCCCCGGTGCCCCCGGTGTATTTCCACGCCATCGCCTCCGACACGAACCCGATCCTGGCACTCTACCCACTCGCTGCGATCAGCTGCATCGCCGTCCTGCGCGGACGCTACACGGCCGCCTACCTCAGCGCCATCGCTCCGCTGCAGATCATCGTCATAATGAGCGCCAACCCCGACAACAAACTACTCGAAACATCGGTCGGCCCCCTCTTCTTCCTGCTCACCGCCATGGCCAACGCGGGAATGCTTGAATGGACCCTCATGATCGTGCGCGGCCTCGACCAAACCCGCGCCAACGCCCGCGACGCGGAGCATGCGCTCGCGGGAGAGCGCGCCCAGGGGCGCGCACGGGCACGTAGCAACGGTCTCATCCACGACTACGTGCTCTCGGCTCTGATTCTCGCGTGTAAACGAGGCATCGACGACATCGAGGTGCGCGCGGCAGCCCACTCCGCGCTGTGCGCCCTAGTCCCCGCCCCACCCTCCAACGGGTTCATGGACGCTACACAGATGCGGGGAGCATTCGAGGCCCTCGTGCGTTCGGGGAACACGCGCTGGAAGCTCGCATGTCACCTTCCTGCAAAAGGCTGGCAGATCCCCGCCCAGGTGGGCGCCGAGGTCGTCGCCGCGACCCACGAGGCACTCAACAACGTTCGCCTCCACGCAGGATCCGACACCTCGGACCCGAGCCAGCCCGCGCGCTGCCGCGTCGTTGTCTCAGCCGGGGCGGACTCCATGCGCGTGACGATCACCGACACGGGACAGGGCTTCGACCTTGAGCGCCTCGCCGAGGGGCGACACGGCGTCCGGGGTTCCATCGTGAAGCGGATGGAGTCGGTCGGTGGCAACGCAACCCTGGCCTCGAAGCCCGGCGGAGGCACGCTCGTGACCCTGGAATGGCGCGACCCCCAGAGTCGACGCTTCCGGCCGCGGCAGGCGATTCGCTCCGCGTTCGCGTGGCGGACCCGCGCGGGTACGCGCGACAAAGACCCGTCGCGCACCGCGTGGGATTCGCAGGTCCGCGCGGCCGCAGAGTCGCGCGGCGCGCGGCTGCTTGTTCTGGTCGGCGTTGTGTTTCATAGCTATATGGTGGCGATCGAATTCAGCCACGGGGCCTACTCACATAGGGGCCCCGTCATCCTCTCCCTCGCGATCATGGCGGTCGCAGGAACCCTGTTGGTGGCACCGTGGCCCGACCGCGTGCCCCCGAAACTCGTGACCTGGGGGAGTGCCGCTGTGATCGGTGTGTCCAACCTGCTGGTGCTCATCCCGATTCGGGGAGCGTCCGCATGGCCGGGCTGGTCCGGGTGGAGCGCGGGCGCATCGATGTTCCTCGCTGTGCTGCTCCTCCTGCGTCAGCGCACGGCCGAGGCCGTCGTTGGCTGCGTCGGCTTTGTGGTCGCAGTCGCCGCCTGGGTTGCACTCTCAGGTAGGCCGCCCGGCCTCGTCTTTACCTTCACGATCGGCCACATCATCACGTTCATGTTCTGGTTTGCTCTCGTGTCGTGGTCGGGCACCGTGACCTCCGCGATCGAACGAGCCCTCAAAGCCGAGGAGCAGGCGCGCCTGGAGAGGGAACTGCAGGTGAGCATTAATTCGGCCATGGCGGTCAAGCTCGCTGACGTGTCCGTTCGCGCGCGCAGGACCCTCGAGGCGCTCAGGGATGAAGAAGTGACACCTGAGATCGCCATGGAGGCGCGCCTGCTCGAGGCGGAGCTGCGCGACGAGATCCGCGCTCCCTTCTTCACCGGAACCGCCGTCGTGGAAGCGGCGCGTCGCGCGCGAGGACGAGGGGTCGAGGTCCTCCTGCTCGATGACCGCGGAGGCGAAGGTGTGCGTGGAACCGGGGAAGGGGACGACGACGCACTGTGTTCGCTCATCGTGTCGCGCGCAACCGCCGCACTTGACGAGGCCGTGGCCGGGCGCGTCGTCGTGCGGGTGTGTCCCGCGGGCAGACGGTGGGCCGCGACGATCCTCACCGACGCGGGGCTGGCCGTCGTGGAATCGAAGGCGGCATCGACGAGCGTCTGTTGAGTGGGGAAACCTCGTTCCATCACTGAAGCACTACACGGTTACTGTGTATAACTTGTGATATTTGCGACACTGTGGGGTGTGCGTTGGGGGATACTGGAAGTGTCCTCTGATGGAGGGCGATTCTTTCACATCACAACACAGGTATTAGGAGTCTGACATGACGCGATGGAAGAAGGCGGTCGGCGTCGTAGCGGCCGTCATGGTTGTGGTCTCGCTGACGGCGTGCTCTGGATCAACGAGGACCAAGGGGGGTGACACGACCTGCGGGGAGTATTTGACGATGTCCTCTGACGATCAATATGAGGCAGTCAAGGACCTCCTGTCGGAGAAGGGGAAGACTCCTTCAAAAGCCATGATTCAGCTGAGTGTCAGTTCAGCGAAGCTCTTTTGTGTGACGGCGGGCGACGATCAGTCCAAGATTCGCGAGATCAACGGATAGGTGGCGCGCCTTCCCGCTCATTCACCTTGATGTGCGGACGAGTGAACGTGGCTGTGGGGGCCACCCATTGGGTGGCCCCCACGTATGTCGTGCCTCGTGCGTTGGCTACTTGTTGATATGGCGATCGAGCCAGGCTTTGAGATCCGGGTAAATCGACGGATTCTTCGACAGCGCCACCCACAGGTCAGGCCTCGTCCGAGCGATCTCCGCCTGGATCTCCCACGGTGTCGCCGGATCTATCGCGTCGGCGGCAGTGAAGCGGCTTCCCGGCGAGACTGCCGCGCGCGTCATGTCGAGGTCATCGTCGTCGTAGGCGTCGGCCGAGGCCTGCTGAGGCTGAGCGATGTCCGGTGCCTGTTGGGGCGCCGAGACCTGTTGGGGCGCCGAGACCTGCTGGGGTTCCGGGGCTTGCTGCAGGGCAGGTGCGGGCGAAGCGAGCGGGCCAACCGAGAACGGCTGATTGACCGGGGCGTCCTTACTGGAGGAGGTGAGAGGGCCAATCGAGATCGGGCGGTTAAGCTCTTCGGCCGCGCTCTGGCGCGGTGCAGGGGCTTCCGGGGCCGGGGGCATCGACGGCGCAATCGCTGTTGGCGCGGGATCCACTGCGGAGGGCGCGACGGAGGCGGGCGTGTGCATCTGCTGAGCCACGGCCTCGTTCGTGAGAGGCTGTGCAACGTTGGCCGCCTGGGGCTGCGAGAACGCCGGTGCCGCGGGCGTCGTCAGAGCGCTCGGCGCCACTTGAGCGGCGGTGGTGGCCTGCGCAACCCACGCCTGGTAGGCCTGCGCCTCCGCAGCGTTGGCGGCGGGCGGGCGCTTCCACGGCTCGGGGTCCTCGGCGGCGAGGGGATCGGGCAGAGCCGCAGGGCCGAAGTAATCCAAGGCCAGGACCGCTACCGCACCAACAACGATGAACAGCGACGGAAGGAGCCTGTGATCCTCGTCGGACAGTAGGAAAAACCATGGCAGGCCGATGGCGAGCACCGCCAGTGCGATGAAGTGTGGGGTGGTGTGTTTCATTTCCACTTCACCTTTCCTTGTTCACTGATGATCTCGCAGTACGGGTCACATGCCCTCATCGCCCTGATGACGCGCCGTTCCAGATTGGCTAGGCTCCTGGCCTCGGGCACCAGACCGTTGAACTGCAATGCTTGGACGACGCTCCACAGGAGCTGCGTGCCTTCTTTGTCGGTGAGCAGCGTCGCAGACCACTGCGTGAAGGTCAGGCGGCCCTTCGATTGGAAAACGAGACCGGCGGGATCGTCCGAGCGCCATTTGAAGACGCTGGCAGGCCACCACCGTGGGGCCTTTTCGCTGGCCGGGACGTCGATTGCCTCCCACGCAGCCTCAAGGAGTGCGTGAGCAGACACTGATTTCGGGGTGATGAGGTGTGTTCTGCCCACCGCCCCCTCGCCCTCGCGGTGCGCTTTCCGGAAAATCAGCTGGGTGATCTTCGCGGAGATTTCCTGACGCAGCCGTATCCACCCGTAATAGAGGAAGCCGCAAGCGATGAGAATGATGATTGCTATCGCCGTGGTCATGATGTGTTTCTCCTAGTTGGCGATGAGTGCCTTGATGAGCGCAGGCAGTCGTGACGGTTCAGCGGTGGAGAAAAGCGTTTTCTCGACGACCAACCCTTCGCCCTCGCGGTGCACGGCCGAGACAACGTCTGTGATTTGGAATCCGCGGGAGACTTCTCCCCGGTAATCGAGAACAACGAAACCGGAGGCGTCGGTTCCGAGCGATTCGTCAATGAAACTCATGCACGTCGATTCAAGGACCTCGGCCAACGCATCCGACGTAAGGTGGTCGATGCGGTGGATGCCCATCGGCATACGCAGGTCGCTGAGCCACATCTCGCTGTCGTTCGTCAGAATGAACAGCTGGATGTTGGGAATCGCCAGCTGGCCGTCGGCGGTGATGTACAGGGTAGCGATCCTGCGCGTTGCACTGCCGTAGCCCGCGATGACTTCGAGATCAGGGTGGGGGCCTTCCTCCGTCGCCAGCCCACGCACGAGGAGTGAACGGATCCCACGGTTATCCGCTTCATCGCGTGAGTCCGTGGGAACGGTCATAAGCGGCCAATTCCACCCGTCCTTGATCCGACCGATGGTAACCAGTTCATCGTCAGTAAGGAGTAGCGTCATATCAGAACAGCTTTCTAATTGTAGTGAAAATGGAATTGCCCAGGTTTATCGCGCCGCCCCGGACCACTTGAGAAGCACGCCCGATGAAGTCCTTTGCGGGCTTTTCGCCAGTGCATTCAGCCATAGCATCAAATACGCTGACACCTTTGGGCCAGGGGCCACTGCTCACTGCTTTTGAAGCTTCTTCTCCGATAGTCTTAGCGGCCTTCAAAGCGGTTCCAGCTAGGTGTGGGGCACTGCCGAATGGTGCGTTTTGCAAAAGACCACCAGCCAGATCCACTCCGGACGAGAATTTGTCATAATCGTTTCCGTTCGACATGGCATTCCAGAAATTCTTGGTGTCATTGACAGAACCGATAATGCCTGCACCCTTGAAGAAAGCGTTGAGTCCTTTTGCGCCTCCAATGGAGGAGAGAAGAGCGGCGTCTTTGGGTTTAAGGGCCGTATTGAACAAATCCCACATGAGTCCGTGAGGCTTTGTTTCCTCCAAGAGGTTATTCAAATCTTGGAGATAATCACGTGCGCCGGAGTTTGTGCCCCCGCCCGAGTGTGAACCACCACCACTGCCGGAGGTGCCCGCTCCCGAGGATCCTCCACCCGGTGATGATGCTTGCTCCTGCTCGTTGGCGTTGCGGGTCAACGAGTCCGCACTCTTGCGCAGTGCTTCAGCAACCTGACGGACTTTCGGCGCGAGGTCCGATTGCCACTGGTTTCGGAAGCTGTCGGCGTCGGCACCTTTCCAGGGGCTTTCGGTAATCTGCCGGGAGATGCTCTGGGTGATGGTGGACTCCAGATACTCCGCCTTCTGGCGGAAGGTTTGCGCTGCCTTGCGTAGCTGCTCAACGTCTGCGCCGACGGCTGCCATGGCGATTCCTTTCATGAAGAGGTGGCGGAAGCCAACTTCGGAATGGTGGATGCCGATCCCACTCGCGTGGGATCGACATCGCGGGGAGCTAGGTATTGTGTTGAGTGCTCAGGTGTTATTTCAATCGCTCAGCACGTGGGCGAAGGAAGCCCTGGATAGCGCCGCGCTCGGTCGTGCCGAGCGCGCGGAGCTTCGCAGGTCCCTGCGTGAATCCGTCCTGCTCCATCACGGTGATCGATCCGTCGGCCCCGACTGCGTTAACGATCGCGATGTGTCCGTAAGGATTAGAGCGGTAAGCTCCAACGCACACGATGTCACCTACCTGCGGGCCGCCGCTGGGCGCTATCTTCGTAAAGTACTGCTCACTCGTGTTACCAAAGATGTCTTTCGCGTTCCCGCCGCCGAGCGCAGAGCGTGCGGGTACGCCGAAGATGTCGGAGGTGTACTGGTTGGCGAGATCGACGCACTGGAAACCGTATGCGCCGTCGTAGTCCGTCTTCTGCCCCAGGCGCTGTTGCCGGAAACTTTCGAAACGAGCTGTGGTCTGCCCAGAGTTCTGTGAAGGTTGAGCAGGTGCAGGGGGTGTTCCTTCGCCCGGCGAGCCGGGCGTGTGTCCGGTGGATGTACCGGAGCTGGAACTGCCCGACGAGGATCCCTCGGATACAGGCGAGGCGCTCGGAGCGCTCGAGGGGGCTCCAGATGTGCCTGAGGAAACAGATGAAGCCTGTTCCTGTTCGTTGGCGTTGCGGGTCAGTGAGTCTGCGCTCTTGCGCAGTGCTTCAACAACCTGACGGACTTTCGGCGCGAGGTCCGATTGCCACTGGTTTCGGAAGCTGTCGGCGTCGGCACCTTTCCAGGGGCTTTCGGTAATCTGCCGGGAGATGCCCTGGGTGATGGTGGACTCCAGATACTCCGCCTTCTGGCGGAAGGTTTGCGCTGCCTTGCGTAGCTGCTCAACGTCTGCACCGACGGCTGCCATGACGATTCCTTTTGATTAGTCGATCATTCTTGTATGTCTGATGAACGGGCATCACACTGAGATGATGGGGCCCCGAAACTGTCGGTGACGGAGCCCCATCCGGAGGATCACCTGTTCGCAACCTCTTGCTGCTCGCGAGCGTTCCGCGAGGCACTCTGGCTCGCTTGCTTGAGAGACTCCGAGACCTGGCGCAGCTTCTGGGACAGGGTAGAATTCCAGTCGTTGCGGAACTGGTCAGCGTCCGGTCCCTTCCATTCCGTCGACTGCAGCGTGCTGTTCAGCGTGCTGATCATGTTGGTGATGTCCGTTGCCTTCTGGTCCAGCTGGCGCGACAGGTTCTGTACCTGTTCCACATCCATACCGAGGAATGCCATCAGAGTCTCCTTTGTGTTGTGCCCCGCCGTGGTCGGCGGAGTCTTTGTGGGTTTCCCCTCGTTATTGATTTTGGCAATACTGATAGTTACTGGCAATGGGGACTAGTCCCCATGCGATGTCAGATGCGGGGGACCTGGACTTTCCAGATCTTTCCGTTCTGTGTAAAGAATCCTCGGCCAGGACTCATCTCGCGTCCGGGCAAACCGGGAACCGACGTGCCGACAACCCCATCGCCATCCCCGAACGAGGGGCACAGAACCAAGCCTGCGCGCCCGCCTCGCATCAACTGGCCGAGCGAACCTGAACGTGACCACCCAGGCAGGTCCGCCTCGGCGATGACGAGATGCCCGTTCTGCTTGGCCTTGACGATGGCTGTCTGTAATGTGTCTGCGGCGTTGTAGTCGAAATCCCCAGCCCCCTCAATAACGAGGATGACTCCTGGGGCATCCTCAGGGGCTGGTGCCTGGAAGAAGGGTTCCGACGCGGTCAACAATTCAGCAACGGCATCAGCACCGCGAGCAGTCGACTCCCACACCGGGTCCTCCGCCAGCGCGGAGCGCCCCGATGATGCGTGCAGGAACCGCGAGTACGGGTACGTTGCATGGAGGGTATGGACCAACCACGCCAGCGCGTTGGAACGGCCGGTCTGTGGGCCTCCACCGATAGCGAGTGTGCCGACAGCCCTGAATGAGAGGGGCGCGAGGGCCTCCGCCTCCATACCAATGACCGGGTACCCATTGAGCGAGGCGGGGATCGAATCGGCTGTGACCAGGGTGGGAAGGGAACCGATCGGCGTCGGTCGAACCCGGTTGCGCAGCACGCCGATCGACGCGATTTCTTCCATCATGCGGGCTTGGGCGAGGGGATTGACGTTGCTGCCCAGAACAGCCAACTGCAGCACGTTGGGGTTGCCGACCTGCATGGCGCGTCCGGGGGGACTCGTGGGGGTGAGCACGTCCTTGGGGAGACCGAGGTTGAGGTAGGACTCCTCGTCGGTCATTCGTAGGACGATCTTGCGCTGGAAGTTTGAGGCGAGAGAGGTCGGGATCGCCTGCGTGCGATCCGCGGTGACAGCGACGTGGACGCCGACTGCGCGACCGTCGAGGAGGATCTGCTGGAAGCGGGTCCAGAGCCGTGCCTTGGCGGTGGTGGACTGGTACTCCTCGCTGAAAGCGCCGATCCCGTCGACGAGAAGGAGCAGGCGAGGCTCGTCTTTCTTGCCGGAAATCTTTCGGTAGAAGGTCAAGTCGGAGGCGCGTACTTTCGAATATCGGCTTGCCCTGTCGTCGACAATGGAGCCGATCAAGGTGAGCAGACGCGTGACGCGTTCCTCGTCGTCCCCGGGAACGACGTCACCGACGTGCGGCATGGCCTTGATCATGTCGAGGCCGCCGCCCGCGAAGTCGAGTCCGTACACCTCAACAGGTCCGGAATTAGGAGTGATCGCTGCCGCGACGGCCAGCGATCGGAGCGCTTGCGTCTTGCCGGAACCCGATGCTCCGTAGTAGGCGATATTGCCTTCCTTATCGGGCAAGAAATACTCGGTGATCTGATCCTGCTCGGCGGGTGCGTCAAGAACACCGAGGACCAGCTCGGAGTCACGTCGCTGCTTGAGTTCCGAAATGTCGTAGGTGGGCGCAAGCTCGGACAGCCAAGGCTTACGCGGCTGAGGGATACCAGCCATCGCGGCGGCACTCTTAAGGGTTGCGACGACGCGCTGAATATCCGTGGCGACGTCGTCGCCCGGACGGGGGAGCTTCGGCGTGTGCCACTTAGGAGTCAGACCAAACCCAAGCTGTTCCACCTCGACGGAGACGGTCTTGACGTCCTCAACTGTTTTCGCCCCCGGGTAACCGCTCTGGAACACGGAAATACGTCCGGGACCGGTCTTTGCGGCGGCGCGGCCGGGCGCAGACTGGGGGAAGTGAGCAGCCATGGTGTCTCCGAGAACGTCCTGAGAGTCGTCCGTGTCTGCCATACGTAGGGCGACGCGCAGGTTCGTGTTCGCTCGAAGGTTGTCCTTGATGACGCCCGAGGGACGCTGTGTGGCGAGGATGAGGTGCAGGCCGAGGGAACGTCCACGCTGGGCGACGTCAACGACCCCGTCGACGAACTCGGGGACCTCGCTGACCAGGGCTGCGAATTCGTCGACGACGATGATCAGGGACGGCGGACAGTCGGGGTCTCCGGACTTCTCCAGGGTGACGAGGTCCTTGGCGCCCTTGCTGTTGAGCAGCCTCTCTCGGTAGGTGAGTTCTGCGCGCAGCGATGTGAGGGCTCGTCGGACGAGGAAGGGGGAGAGGTCCGTGACCAGGCCGACGAAGTGCGGGAGTTCGGTGCACTGGCCGAAGGCTGAGCCGCCCTTGTAATCGACGAAGAGGAAAGACAAGCGGTCGGGGGAGAGCGTCTGAGCCATGCCGAGTACCCACGCTTGGAGAAACTCGGACTTACCGGCACCCGTCGTACCGCCAACTAGGGCGTGTGGCCCCTGGGTACGCAGGTCGAGATGCAGTGGGGCCCCGGCTCCCATACCCACCAACGCCGCCATGGACATCTCCGGGACTGGTGTGTGGAGGCCCCCGGGTGTGCGGTCGATGATCGAATGGGAGGCACGCCAATGCTCGATGACTGCCTCCGGGTTATCCGCGAGTTCCTTGCCGGTGAGGGTCACGTATGAGATCGCGCCGGGCAGATCCGAGTCGTCGTCAACAGGTACTCCGCCGTCGATAACAGGTGCGAGCGAGCGGGCGAGGCGGATGATGTCCTGTCGGCCGACGCGGTCCACAACTATGCCGGACAGGACACGGGAACCGGAGACATCACCGATTGACGCGGTTCGTTCCTCAACAGCGACGAATGAACGGCATGCTGCGGGAAGATCGGCAAAATTGGAGGCGCTCCAGACGAAGTAGATCCCGTGATCGGGGCCGAGTTCGGCGATGCGGTTGAGGCGGGCGATGTCGGTGGTAGCGTCGTCGACGAAAACGATAACGGCGGGGATAATGTTCGGATAAGAGACCCCAGCATCGAGTGGTGTTCCGCTTTCTCGAGGTGACCGTGACGGGGAATCCGATGATGCGCTCTGCCCCTGGCTGATTCGGGCCTCAAGCAGTCCTTCCAACGCCTCGAGAAGCAAGGCACATGAAGGAGAATCTGCCGCGAGGTGAATAGATGAGCCGAGCGGTGAATGCGGGGACGCTGCGTGAGGGAGCCATTCGAGCCAATCCCAGACACCCACACGTGAGTTGGACGTCATGCACACTGTGACGACCTCGGCCGGGGAGTATTCAGCGGCGATCTGGGCACCGATTGCCATCTGGACCTGTTCGAGCCAGTTGCCTGCACCACACAGTCCCAGGCTCCCAGCGGCACGTAGGTCCGCGACAACGGGGACATCGGAGATCGTCGAAAACTCTGCGCGCAGCTGTCGAACACGCTCGAGGCAGTCAGGCAATCCCTTCCGATTCCCGTGATCTTCGAACTCTGCTTTCGACAGATCGGTGCCGATCCCCAGGCGGAGTTTGAGGAACTCCGGATGTTCAGGCCGACGCAACCACAGGGAACCATCCCTGCGCAGAGCGCCTGCGATCACCTGATCGATCGGGGGGAATTGCGAGTGGCGGGCCTCCCGATCAGCGTCTTGGTGCTCTTGAAGTTCCTCGCGGATTGCCTTCAACGCCTGATCAAAGTGCAGTCGCTCCATCTCCACAGCCTTCTTGGCCTGGCGCTTTTGATCCCATGATGAACCGATCATCATCAGCGGGCTGAGGGCGACGAAGAGCACCGAATAGAGCTGTCGGGTAATTGCAAACATGACGGCACCCATCACCAAGGGCATCAGCAGAGCAATCACGGGGAAGCGGGTGGGTCCGGGTTCTTCAGGCAGTTCTGGCAGCTTGAATCGGCGGGTTCCGACCCGGGGGAGCACTTGAGGGGGACGGATAAATGCAATGTCGGTGGATTCGCCAGCGGACTCGGGTTGCCGTGTTTGGATCAGCTGGATCTGCGTGTCACCCAGGGTCACGATGTCGTCCGCTTTGACCCTCGCCTTGTGCACACGCTGGTCGCCGAGGATAGTGCCGTTGGCCGAGTTGAGGTCTCGTATCTCGATCCCCGATCCGACGGTGATACGCGCGTGTTTCTTCGATACGCGGGGGTCAGCGAGGGTGATCGCGCAGGATGGAGAACGCCCAATAACCGTGCCGCCGAAGGCCAAGGGAACACGCATGCCTTTGTCGGGGCCGGCGAGGATCCGCAGCTCGCCCGCAACTCCGCCCGTGGGGACCGAACCATCGGTGGAAGCGATGTCGATGAGGGAACCCGAATGGAGGACAGTCTCAGTCACGAATGCTGTCGAAGGCAACACAGACACGACTCGTCCACCGATGGGATCGAGAATTCTCAGGGTGACCGACTCGGGATCGATCGCCGGAGCGGCACCCTCCGGACCCGCGGCAGCGAGGACAGCAGCAACATCTCCGACCGTCGCCGTTGCATCGGTGGTGACCAGCAGGTCGATATCCTCGCGGGTACGCCCGCGCAGTGTCAGTTTGATCTTCATCGCCGGTCCTTTCCGGTGAGTGCATCGGGTGTGCTGTTGCGTCGTTTCTCATCGTCGAGCAGATACAGGTCGCTGCTGGAGACCAGCCGCGCCGCGACCGCGTATTCGACCAGCCTGACGCGCCTGTGTGTCGCCAAGGACCCCGGCCTGCCCCGCATGCCGGGCACGCCCATCCGGTCGAGCTTGTCGGCGACGTTGTCGAGCTTTCGGTTGAAGCGGGTGATCGGCCACCCCAGCCGCGCAGCAGCCTCGGCATTGCGCGGGATATCGGTCGCGCCGGAACCAGCCTGCGTCAGCCAGGGTTCGCACAGCGCCAGGATCAGCAGGTACTGCGACGGCGTGAAACGTGCTTCCCCGACCGTGGCCTCGCCGGTGTCGGCGGCGGGGGCGGAGTAGCTGCGGAATGTCGTCCCGCGCACGGTGATGGAGAACTCGTAGGTCGTGGGCCCGGCGGCGAATACGACGACGGCCGACTCGAAGACCAGGGGGATGCGCGCCCCGGGCCCGACCCGAGCCTGCATGGACCCCGAGGCGTCGGCGACGGTGACCGCGATCCGCGACCCGATGTTGTCCAGCCACCACAGGCCGTCGTGGCAGCTGATCCGCACAAGCCTGCGGTGCAGGTAGGGGTTGTCGTCAATGCACAGGTCGGCCTCGCGGCCAATGAGGAACTCCTGATCGGCGCGAACCTCGTAGATTTCGCCGCAGTAGTCGATGACCGCGGATACGTCCTCGGTGGACTCCGGTTGGATACTCGCCGCGCTCATGGCGTCTCCACACATTCGATGGCCTCGTTCGAGGAGCGCCCGTCCGAGTTGCGCACGGCGACCGACAGGCAGGTGCGCCCCGGTACAACCGGAACGGTGACCGTCGTCTCCTTCGTCTGGCGCACAGGGTGGTCCTCCTTGGGGTCCTCGACGTGGTAGAGGTAAGTCGTCCCGGTGCCGACCGCGTCCCACGTGAAGGTGACCCCCTCAGGGGTGACCGTGCCCGCCAGACCGGTAATCGATGCGTTTGCGTTGGCCGAGGGCAGCCCGTCGAGTGGAGGCGCATCAGGCGAGGACTGGGCCGGAGCCACCGTGCTTCCTTCGCCGCGCAGCACCGTCCACACGCCGAAGGCGACGCCGCTCACGAGGAGAAGCACGAGCAGGAACCCAGCCACGACCGAGCCGAAGCCCCTGGAGGGAGCCTCCTCGGCCTCGTCCGTCTCAGAGGCCCGAGGCGCGTCCTCACGCGTGGACCCCGCGTTCGCGGGACCGCTCTGCGGCGCGCTTGCCGGAGCCGGGGCCGGGTCCACCTTCGCCAGGACGGCGACCGTGCGGTCATCCTCCTCGTCAGGGACGGACGAGGCCGGGGCTGGGGCGTGGGAGGAGAACACAGCGATGGGCGCCGCGCAGGTCTCGTCCCCGTCCTCGTCCTCAAAGGTCCCGGCAGGGGCCTCTACCCCCATGGCTTCGAAGGGCGTGGGGGTCAGGCGCAGCGAAGATTGCACGTTTTGAAGCGCGAGGGCGAACTCCCGCGCCGACTGGTAGCGCCGCTTGGGGTCCTTGGACATCGCAATCGCGAGGATGCGCTCGAGCTCCGCGGGCACGTCGCTGCGGCCGATGGCGGGCACCGGGGAGCGCAGCACGCGGTTGAGTACGGAGAGCTCGCGGTTGTCTCCCCCGGGAATCTCAAAGGGGGAGTGGCCTGTGAGGATACCGTGCACGGTGGCGGCCAGGGAATAGACGTCGATGGTCGGACCGAAGGGACCCGTGCCGTCCTGCTGCTCCGGCGGTGCCCACGCCACGGAGAAACCGCCCGGGGATTCCTCGCCCGTTCCCGTTTGCGCGGCGATACCGAAGTCAGTGAGGACGGGGTGCCCAAACTGGGTGAACAGGATGTTCATGGGCTTGACATCGCGGTGGATGATCCCGCGCTGGTGGAGTGTCTCCACCGCGCCCGCGATGCGCACGCCGACGTCAAGCGCCTGGGACACGGGGATGCGGTGTTCTTTGGAACGCTGGCCCAGGTGCGGGGGCGGACAGTACTCCATGACCAGGTAGTGGCGGCCGTCGTCCGCAATTCCCCCCGTGTAGAAGGACACGATGGACGGGTGGTTGGCGACCTGAGCCATCAGGTTCACTTCGGCGTCAAAGGCCGCCGAGGCCCGGGCGTTGGAATCCGGACGCAGGACCTTGACCGCCACGTCGCGTTGGGGCATCTGCTGGCGGAACAGGTAGACGTCGGCGAAACCGCCCGTGCCGAGGTGGCGGACGAACGTTGCGCCCGGAATTGCCGGGGGATCGAGTGGTTGTCGCATTACGCCTCCATTCGGAATGAGATGTTCTCGCCGAGCTCGACGACGTCCCCCGGCTTGAGGACCATGGCCACAGACCCGTCCAGGCGGACGGGGGCCTGCCCGGGGCGCATCAGCAGAGTGCCGTTTTGGGAGCCGAGGTCGTGGAGCCGCACGTCCCAGTCGTCGATCCGCAGCTCGCAGTGACTGCGAGATATCTTCTTGCCGGGGCTCGGGACAATGGCCAGGCGCGCGGGGGCGCGACCGGCGCTCGGGGTCGAGCGGGGACGTCGCCCGATGATGATGTCCTGGTCGAGGGGCACCTCTTCCCCCGTGGACAGGATGATCCGGCCCAGGTCTGGGCGCGGGACGGTGACGGAGCTGCTGCTCAGCGGAGACGAACAGATTCGACACGACGAGGCGTGGGTCGGGTTCGGGTGCCCCTTCTCGCACAGGACCGCCAGGACCTGCGGACCGACCGCGGTCTGGGACGACTGTGCCGCGGGCATGTCCGGCGCGGTGTCGGTCCCGACCCGGCGGGCGTACTCGCGCAGCTCACGGGCGCGCTCCGGGAGCATCGTCTGTCCGTCGTGATCGCCCTCGCTCTGCGTCGCCGCAAGCCGTTGATAGGCGGCGCTGGGCGCGGCTTCCTGCGCTCGCGGAGCGCCTGAGGAGAGTCCGGGGACAGAGTCGATGAAGAAGCTTCCCGGGGGCGGGTCGAATCGGGGCTCGGGTTCTGCTGCCGAGACCGGCGGACCCGAAACCGCCTGACCGGGGACGGGTGGGACCGGATCATCGATGGCGGGCTCCGGTGCCTCCCGGTGCTCTGTCTCAGGCGGGGAGGCGAACGACGGGGGCACGGGAACCGGGTCGTCGTCGATGACATCGGAGTTTTGAATCTGCCTGACGGCCGCTTGCTCGACGGAATACTCCGGACGCTCGGCACCGTAGAGGTATTCGAAGCGGGAACGCACGCCATCCTCCGCTTCCACCTCGAGGGGTTCGTCCGCCGCATCGTCAGCTGTCGCTTCGAGGGGTGGCTTGTCGTCGTCGGGGTCTTCGGCCTCGTCCACGGGGTCGGGCTCGGGTGTCTCGTCCTCGCGCTCGTACCAGGGGATTTGCGTCTCTTCTCCCGAGGCCCCTGAGCCCGATGGCTCGTCGTCGGCAGGAGCGGGGGCGGGGGCAGTCGGCTGGGCGATCACAGGTTCTGCCGCCGCTTCCTCCGGCTCGGATTCCTCCTCCTCGTCGGACGGAGAGACAAACTGCGCGAAGAAGGCCGCAGCGGGGGAATCGTTGTCCTCGGCAGACAAGGAAGCGTCGTCGGCCTCACCCGCAGGCTCGTCAGACCCGGACGAGGCCCCCGCGAGCCAGGAGAGATCGGCGGAGGAACCCTCGCCGTCGGCAGGCGCGTCGCCCGAATCTACTGGGGCGGGATCAGGCGGCAACGGCTCCTCGGGGCTCGCTTGCGCGCCCGCAGAGGGAACGGGTGCGCCGAGAGCGGGGGAGGCCTCGTCCGAAGCGACGACGGCGCTCGCGGAGGAAGCGGGCCCGGAGGAAGCGGGCCCGGAGGAAGCGGGCCCGGAGGAAGCGGGGGAGGCCTCGTCCGAGGCCACGGACTCGACGCGGGAATCCGCGGGCGCGCCGCAAGCTACCTCGCCGACCGTGCCCGACGCGAGCGTGGCCACGGGCAGGACGGCGCTGATCACCTGCCACCGGGCGGCCTCGGGCATGGGACCGTCCACCGGCGTGGCGATCCGCCAGCCGGAATGCGTGCGGAAGCGGTGCTCAGACCACGTGATGACGCTGCCCCCGCTCACGGACGTCGGCCCCTCCGGCCCGTCGACGACGACCTCGAAAGCTCCGCGGACAGCGATGTGTGCTTCGCCCGACTCGTCGATGAGTGCGACGAAACTCGGCAGCGCGGCCAGGTTGGCGGCGAAGGCGGAGGTCAGCTCCTGGAGGAGGACAGCCAGGTCCGCGCCCTCCAGCATGAGCTCCCAGAATCGCTGGGCGAGCGCCTCATTGCCGGGCTCGAGGAGGACAATCCCGCGCTCGGTCACCGCTGCGGGATAGCCACCCGGCGTCCACGTGCGTTTACGCATGCTGTTCCTCCACTCGCGTTGCATCCGCCAGTTGCTGCTTCTCCATCGGGTGCGAGTCCGCGTCTCCGGCAGAGTTGACGGTCACGTCGTTATCGACGGTTTCGTCGCCGGTACTCGACTGCCCCCACTCGGGCTCGGCCTCGAGGACATCCGCGATGACGACGGTGATGTTGTCCTTACCGCCAGCACCCAGCGCCTGTGCGATCAACTCGTCGGCTGCCTGCTCGCGGTCCTTGACGTGGCGCACGATCATCTCGATGAGCGCGTCCGTCACCTCTCCCGACAGCCCGTCGGAGCAGATCACCCACCGGTCGCCGCGATGCACCGGGACCATGAAGATATCGGCGGTGACATGACGGGTGGATCCGGCTCCCAGCGCCCGGGTGATGATGTTTCGGTGGGGCAGGGCGCGGGCCTCGACGTCGGTCACGTAGCCCGCGTCAATGAGTTCTTGAACCTCGGAATGATCGACAGAGATCTGCTCGAAACTCCCTTCGGAGAGCAGGTACGTCCGCGAGTCTCCGATGTTGAACACGGCGGCGCAGGGCTTACCCCGGTACTCCTGGAATGCGATGCCCGTCAGGGTTGAACCCGGTGCCCGCGAGCCCGTTCCCAGATCCGCGACTGCCAACGCCGCGCGGGATACCGCGGTCGAGAGTAGGGCGGGGGTGGTGAACTCGCCCGGAGCCAACGAGTCACACATGGTGTCGACGACGACCCGAGAGGCGACGTCGCCCGCGTCGTTTCCTCCCATTCCGTCCGCCACGAAGTAGGTGGGGAAGGAAGCCCCCCACGAGTCCTCGTTGTGCGTGCGGCGCCGTCCCACATCCGTGCGGGCAGCGTGCGCGACGACGACCCGAGAACCCCCGGGGCCGACCGCTTCGACACACTCGTTACCCATTGATGACCACGCTCCGCTGCCCGTACCGGACGGTGTCTCCGGGCGCCGCGACAACGGGGGAACCGGGCACGACAGGTGTCTCCTGGCCGTCGGCGCGCACGACGACCGTGCCGCCGGTGGAGTGCAGGTCCTCGACGAGAACCCCCTCACGCGTCGCCGTGAGCACGACGTGAGTCTTCGATACCGTCCGATCCGGGTCATCGACGGGCACGAGGGAGGCAGTGGGGCGCGAGGCCGGGGCGACCGGGTTGCGCCCGAGCACGATCGAGCCGCCGAATGGATAGTCCACGCCCGTGTCGAAGGTGACCCGAGCCGTGTCGTAGCGCACCCCGAGCTGCGTGCGGTCATCGTCGTCATCCTCGTGGTGGGAGGAGGTCGACGCGCTCCCCGAATACGAGGATGAGGGCGGGGTGAAGGACAAAGGAGGCTCGGACACCGCGGGGGCTGGCGTGCTGACACCTGTGCCGGAAGTCGACCAAGGCGTTGCCCCGATGTAGTCGGAGGAAGGCGTGGGTGCGCTCACCGCGGGCGAAGAAACGGAGGGCGCTGCCGGGCTCGGATCGGGGATCGCACTTCCCCACGGCACGTGCACCGTCTCCGTTTCCTTTTCGGGCACTGTCGGGACAGGCGGCAGCGAAGCGGCGGCCGAGGACGTGGCGTTCCACGGGTGGACGACCGGCTCGGGCTCCTCCTCGGGCTCGGGGGCGGGCGTCTTGTAGGTGTCGCGTCCCGCTTTCGTGTTGATCGGGACGATGCCCAGCGTGCGGTCGAACCACGTCCGGTTCATCTCGTCCATGCTGGCGAAGCAGATGATCATGGGTCCGAGTCCGAAGGTGAAGGAAGCGATGAGACCCTGCAAGACTAGCTTCCATAGCGATGCCCACCCCGCAGCAGCTCCCGTGTCGTAGCGAACCCAACGCACGCCTACGGCACGCATCATTGGAGTTGCGCCGGTTCGCACGATGACAATCACAAGCATGATGAACCAGGCGAAGCACAAGAAAAGGATCGCAAGCACGAGGTGCTCGATGTCATCCGGTGACATTCGATTGATCATCGCACCCGCGATGATAGAGGAAATGAGCATCTGGGCAGCGGTATAGAAGATGGCGGTCAGGATACGCCACAAGAATCGGCGCCAGATGTTGACTGCGACCGTCCCCGCCAGGTGTGGGGGAACCTCGACGGAGGGCTTTCCCGGGACCGTCATTTCATACATTGTCCGTGCCTTTCAGGGGTGTGGCCTCGTCGGTGGCCGCGGGTGTTGTCTTCTTCGCGCGCCACTGGGCGAGCAGCTCGATGAGGGAATCGAGGCGCACGCGCAGAGGAACCCGGCGCATCCGCAGGGAACGCGTCGACAGGAACGCCCAGTAGCGCCGATACCAGGGTGTCTTCCCCGAAATCGCTGCCACGACCTCGTCCCTGATCTCCCAGGAACGCTCCGCGCCCCCACCCTGAGCGCCCGCGTCGGAGAACACGACGGCGTCGAGCGAACGGGCCATGGACACCAGCTCGGTGCACTGCTCGTCCCACCGGTGGAAACCGGTATCTGCGGGGATCTCGGCGCGGCGGTCCTCCAGCCGCGCGTCGATGGCGCGCGCTTGCGTCAGGCGTGTCGCCCCCACGGGCACGCGCAGTCCGGTGTCCGTCGCGTAGTCGACGACGTCCTCCCATGCGCCCGCGGCGCGTTCTTCATCGGACCCCTGGGTGCGTCTGCGGCGCCGACGCAGCGCCTTGAAGAGGAGCAGACCCCAGATCGGGGAGAGCGCCAGGACGCCGAGGGCCGTCCAGCCCAGGATCGCCAGGAGGATACCGATCCACGCGGGCCAGCCTTCCTCGTTGTCGTCCGAGTCGTCGAAGGTGTCCGGCGGAAGCTCCGCCGGGTCCTGCGGCGGGTCCGGCGGCTGGAGGACCTGAGGCTTCGGATCGGGCTTGGGCTTGGGGACCTCCGTTTGGGGCACCTGGTCGCGTGGGGGAGTCGGGTCGAAGGCGACCCATCCAGCGCCCTCGAAGGGGACCTCGACCCATAGGTGCGTGTCCTTGCCCGTCATCGTCACCGGTCCCGAGGCCGGGGTCTCCGGGTGGAATCCCATGACGATCCGGGAGGGGATCTGCTGTGAGCGCAGCATGAGGAGCATCGCGACCGCGTACTGGTCGTCGTCGCCGATGAACTGGTCGGCGCTCAGGAAGTCCTCGATGCGTGAGGTGCGGTGGCCCGGCAGGGAGAGCTGGTCGGAGCCGTCGGAGTAGAAGCCCTCGTCGTGGAGCGTGCGCTGAATGGCGCGGACCTGCGCGATGCCCGGCGCGGCGTCGCCGATCATTTCCGTGGCGGCGTCGGCTACCTCGGAGGGGACGCCCTCGTCGGAGGACGGTGTCACGCGCGAGAAGGCGCGCCCCTCGAGCTCCTCGTCGCTCCACTGGCGCGTCACCACGCCGCCGACCCGGTAGGAGTCTCCCTGCGCGAGTCGCACGGTGGACAGCGCAGTCTCGAGGCGGTCGTGGAAGTAGAGCGCGTCAGCGAGCTGGTTAGCCCGATCAGAGGTGTACTCCAGGGAACGCACCCCGTCGACGGTGGGAACCCAGTTCCCCGAGTAGCCCTCGATGGTTACGGTCACGGTCGAGGCCTGGGCGTCGGCGGGCGCGGGAGTCTCGTAGAAGGAGGTTCCGACGTGACGGAATCCGGACCCGTTGGCGTTCGTGGCGATCTGGATGACTGTCCCGTCGTAGTAGTCGAGGGTCGCGAGGCGGAGCCTGCCTCCTTCGGGCAGCCCGTCGACTGTCAGGAGATCGGTGTCCTTGTCAGTCGTGTTCAGGAAGCGGAACTGGGTGGCAGGGGAGTGATACTCCTGGAGGTTGAGAGGCGGCTCGACGTAGTCGCGCGCGACCGTGCGGTGCGAATCCGTGACGACGAGGCGCGTCAGGGGGATTGCGACCGCGAGGGCCAGGGCGATCAGCGTGACCGCGCCGATGCCTCGGCGCACGGCGGGGTTGGCCGCACGCTCGTGGAACTCGACGACCCCGCGCCCGCCCTCGCGGCGCGTGCGTCCGGCCACGTGCGCGGACCAGACGACGCCCACGATCACGGTAAACAGGCCGATCGGCAGGGCGAGGGGGGCTTGCTGGGAGCTCCAGATAATGCCGAGGAGGCCCAGGACACCGACGGGAGCCAGCGCCCACGCCGGTCGCTTGGTGCGCAGCACGATGGTGAGCGCGATGAAGGAGGTGACCAGCGCGCTCAGGAAGGGCATGATTGCCGGCCCGACGAAGATTCCGGCGGGTGGCTGGACGGTGAGAAGGTCCTTCCACGAGGTGATCGTTCCGACGACCAGCATCTGGATCGTTCGCTGTGTGGGCAGGACGTGGTAGGCGGTCGTTGTGGGCAGGGCGAGGGGGCCACCGGCTAGCAGGTAGGCGGCGGCCAAGGCCAGCGTCGATCCAATCGTCCTGATGCGAAGCGCGGCGGTGAGCGCGGCGACCAGGACGCCCACGACGAGGCCTCCCAGAGCTGCGACGTACCCGGTGGTTCCGCCAAAGACGGGGCCGTGGATAAGGGCCACTGCGGCGAGCAGCGAGACAACCGCGAGGGCGTCGATGCCGCGCCGGAGCGCGGAGGCGGCCAGGGGAGAAGCGTTCGTCGTCATCCGAGGGCCTTCCACATTCCGATGGCGAAGTCATCCAGGGTGGGCGCGACGACGACCGGCGTGTTGCCCAGAGTACGCAGCTCGAAGTCGGCGTCCATGTCGATGCGCACGCCGGTGATCACCATGTCGAGGGGGAGGCGCGTGAGGGCCGCGTGCAGGTCCGCCAGGGGGGTGCGCGATCCAGAGATGACGACGGCGGTCGAGGCCTGGGAGGCCTCGGTCCCAGCGCGCTGGGTCAGTGCGCTGATGCGTTCTGCGCCCAGGACGCGCTCGACCCCGGAGAGGGAGTCCATCGCGTGCATCGGAGTGGGGGTCTTGAGGTGGCCGACCTGGGTGTGAACCGAGACCTCCTTCGCATCGACGAGGGCCGCGCGCGCCATGGAGGCCGCCGCGGAGACTCCGATCTCGAACTCCTCGTCGCTGGCCCACGCGTCGGTGTCCAGGTCGAGGACGATGAGCAGGTGGGATCGGCGTGTTTCCTCAAATTGGCGGACCATGAGCTTGCCGACGCGCGCCGTGGAACGCCAGTGGATGGCGCGCCGGTCGTCGCCGGGGACGTATTCGCGCAGGGCGTGGAAGGACACGTCAGCGGAGGACAGGTCCTGCGTGGTCGCTCCTTCGATGTCGCGGATGAAACCGACCGTCGAGGCGTTCATGGCGACCGTTCGCGGGTGGATGTAGAGCTCGGTGGCATCGGACCATGTCTGGACGCGGCGGACCAGGCCGAGGCCGTCGCCGCGGATCGTGGAGGCAGGGCCCACGGCCACGACGCCTCGCCGCGTCGTCGCGATTGCGAAGACCTCCTCGTGGTTCTCGTCCCGTCCCAGCGCCGGGCACAGGAACGAGTTCGCGCCCGCGCCGACGCGCAGCTCGACCATGGTGGCGCGCAGGCGCCGAGCCGTGGGGTTGGAGACTGTCAGCGCGCCGAGGGCTTTCTCGCCGACCGTCACGCGCGTGTTGGCGAGCCGCAGCGCGACGGCGTGCCCTGCCCGGCCCAGGGACCACAGGAGGGAGAGGGCCACCAGGGTCAGGCACGTGAAGCCCAGGACCGCGGCCTCGACCCACGAGAACAGGACGCCCGCCAGGGAGGCTCCCACCCCGATGATCGCCGTTCCCCAGCCGAGCACAGTCAGGGATGACAGCAGTCGCAGGAACGAGCCGAGGCCGGGGACCCGCCGCGCCGCAGCGATGCAGGTCCGCCAGGAGGAGACGACCGTCGCCGACGCGCGCGCGAGAGCGACGCGCGCACGTGTGACGGCGTCGAGGCGCTCGCGCAGGTGGCGCTTGTCGGCGACGGAACGCGGTGCCACGATCCTCAGCCCTTCATGACCGGGGCGGCGACCGCTCCCAGCGCACGCTCGATGACGCCCTCGCGCGTGGCCCCGCCGAACTCGGCGTCGGGGTCCAAGACGAGCCTGTGAGCCCACACGCGCACCGCCAAGGCTTGCACGTCGTCGGGGATCACGAAGTTACGGCCCTGGGCGATAGCCCACACGCGGGCGGCGCGCATCATGGCGATGGCTCCACGCGTCGAGACGCCGATACGGACCTCGGAGTCGGCGCGGCTCGCCTCGCACAGGTCCTGCACGTAGGCGGCGATCGATCGGTCGACGTAGTTGTTGGCCGCCAGGTCCGCCATGTCGGCGACCGCCTTTGTGGAGATCACGGGGGACAGGGTGCGGGTGCGGTCGGGCGCGGCGGAGCCGAGGATGACGTCAATGCCGGCCTCGCGGCCCGGGTAGCCAATTGAGGTCTTCATGAGGAATCGGTCCAGCTGAGCCTCGGGCAGGCGGTAGGTGCCGGCCTGCTCGACGGGGTTCTGCGTGGCGATCACCATGAAGGGGCGTCCCGTCTCGCGGCGCACGCCGTCGACGGTCACCTGGGCCTCTTCCATGACCTCCAGGAGGGCCGACTGGGTCTTGGGCGAGGCGCGGTTGATCTCATCGGCCAGGACGATCGAGGCGAAGATAGGGCCCTTGTGGAAGTCCCACGACCCCGTCCGCTGGTCGTAAATGGTCACACCCGTGATGTCGGAGGGCAGCAGGTCGGGCGTGAACTGGATACGCGAATGCGTCCCGTGGACGGTGGCCGCGATGGCACGCGCCAGCGCCGTCTTGCCTGTTCCCGGCGCGTCCTCCAAGAGCAGGTGCCCCTCGGCGAACATGCAGGTCAGCGCCAGGCGGATGACCTCTTCCTTGCCCAGGAGTGCCTGGCCGACGTTGTCCGTGATCCTCGTGAAGGAGTCGGCGAACCAGTGGGCGTTGTCTGCGGTGACTTCCATTGTTGTCCTTAGTTGTGTTGTGTGACGGGTTGTCTATTGCTGTGTGGGCGGCCGTTCTACTGTTGCTGGCAGGTGAACCAGCCGTTGAAATCGGCACTGTTTATAGCGGTCAAATAACCTATCTTTCCGCCCCAGTCCCAGTCAGGGGTCCCCCTCCAGTTTCCGTTGCCGTCAACCCGCTGGGCCATCCATGTGTATTTTCCTGCGTAGGTTCCGGAGCATCTGACAGCTACGTTTGGAGGCCACCCGGACAGTTCCACGCCTTGCTTGTAGTGAGTGCCGCTTCCGCACGGCCCGTACGTGCATTTAGCCGCTTCGCCCTGGTAGCCGCTGGCGCTGCGGGCGTAGCTGGGGGCCGTGGCCCTGGCACACGGTTGACCAGACTCGCGTGTTCCCTTTTCGGTCGAGGTCTGGACAGCCTTGATGCACAGCTGCGCGCTGCCGCCTTCGCCGGGGTTGAACTCGCGGTGTCCCTCACGGGTCAGCTCAATGGTCTTATTCTCAGCTCCCGTGAGGACCAGGCTTGCGCTCCTGCCGCCGTTGTCTGCATTGCTCCAGGAACAATTGACCCACCCGGGTCCGCCGGGCCGACACTCTACGGATGGTTCCGCGGGGGGACCGAAGGAACTCACGGTGCCGCCGGTGACCACAGCTTCGGATGTTTTATCGGTGCCGCTCTTGCGGACGGTCACCTTGACTTGGAGCGTTGCGTCGACACCATCCGTGAGTGCCGGGCTGGTGACGGTGTGAGCGCCATCACTGGTCAGGGAGTCCCAGTGGTCCCCGTCGGGCGTCCACTGGTAGTCGACGACGTCGCTCTTGCTCCAGCCGTTGCCCGGCTCGAACTTGACGTTGAACGCGATCTCCTTCGAGTTTCCCGTGGCCTTCAGTGACGTGATCGTGGGGGCGTTGACTTGGTCGACGGCCCACACGGTGGTCGTCGCCGCGGGCGAGGTGTGCGCGTCGGGATCCTTTGTGTCGTTGACGGCTTTGACGCTGATGGAGACCTGCTGCTCGTGGTAACCGACCTTGACGGACGTGGAGGTGGACGGAGCCTTGACTTCAACCGGGTCGGCGCCGTCCGCGCTGACCTCGTAGTAATCGATGTTACGACCGTTCGTATTGGACGGTTCGTACCACGTGACCTGCGCGGTGCCATTCGAGAAGGTGGCGCTGACGCCCGTCGGGGCTCCCGGCGCTCCGTAGGGCTTCGCCGCGTCGGAGAAGGGCGACCACTCGGACGTGTAGTTCTTATTGCGAGCCCTGACCCGAACCCTGTACTCGCGGCCATTCGTCAGGCCGGAGATCGTCAGGGACGTCTCGTTTGCGCCGGCCGGTGGTACTACTACATCGGTCGGCGAGAGCTCCACGTCGTAGCCTTCCAGGTCGGATCCGGTGTTGACCGGAGCTGCCCACGACACGGTGATGGACCTGTCGCCGGGCTTCACGGTGGGCGCGCCGGGGGTTTCGGGCTTGGCGTCGATGAGGACGCTCGTCTTGTTGGACGGATCGGATTCCCCGACCTCGTTCGTCGCGGTGACCGAGAAGGTGTGCTCGGTGCCGTTCGTGCGCCCGTCGAAGAGGCACTCGGTGACAGCGCCGCAGGACTTGGAGTCGCCCTGCGTGTGGTCGGTGACGGTGAAGGAGGTGATGGGGGAGCCGCCAGTGGCGCCCGTGCTCCACGACACCAGGGCCGTGCCCGCGCTGTTGGAGACCGCGCTCGCTCCGGTGGGCGCGCCGGGCTTATCCAGGACGGTCGCCGTGATCGTTCCCTGGACCTCGCGCTCGACGTCCTTGGTCGCGTCCTGCACGCGGTAGGTCACGGTGAAGGAGCCGTTGAAGCCGGCGTCGGCCTGGATGGTCATGGTCGACCCCGAGGCCGTGGCGCTGCCGCCCGCGGAGGTGGCAGGATCGCCCATGATGGTGAGGGGCCCCTGGTCGGCCAGCGGGTTGGTCGCGTACTCGGAGACGTCGACGGTCTTGGATTCCCCGGCCTTGAGGGTTATCTGGCCCGGGCTGGTCTGCACGAGCGGCTTGGAGGACGCGATGACGTTGACGGGCACGCTCGCGCTCGCCGAGGCACCCTGCTGGTCGGTGACCTCGATGGTCAGCTGCCCGGCCTGGCCCTTGGGCGCCTCGGCGTCGGCGGACACCGACAGGGTGGAGCCGGAGGCGGAGGCGCTGACGCCCTCCACCTGCTTATCTGTGATCGTGTAGGTCATGCCCGCCGGGTCGTCGCCGTCGGGGTCGCTGACCCACTGGTCCATCGCGATCTGGGAGGCGTCCTCTCCGGCGGCGACGTCGACGCGGGTCGGCACGATGCGCGGCGGGCGATTGTGGGCGGATTCGACCAGGACGGGCAGGGCCAGCGTGGACACGATACCCGTCGCGTCGGAGGAGTCAGAGCCGTCCGTGACCTCCACGATGATGGAGGTCGGGCCCGAGAAGTCCTCCAGCGCAGTGTAGGTGAGCGTGCGTGTGTCCTTGACCAGTGTGGAGCCGTCCCAGCCGAGGCCGGCGCTGGCCTTGGAATCGCCGGTCAGCTGAACGGAGCGCCCGGACCTGGTCAGAATGTAGTCGTTGAGCGCGATTTCCTTGGTGACGCCGGCCGTGACCTTGATCGGCAGGGCGCGGGTGTCCAGCGTTGGCCGGGTGATCTCGGTTCCGGGCACGCGCACAACAGCCGACGCGGACAGTCCGTCGTGGTCGGTCACCGTATAAATGACGGTCTGCGGCTTCGGGGACAGGGGAATCGTCAGGGTGTCGCCGGAGGTGCCGATGCCCGAATCCGGGCTGGAGAGCGTATCGTCCTGGATGTCGCCGTCGGGGTCCTCATCGTTTCTCAGCACGTCGACCGAGACGGACCCGGAGGCTGCCTGCACGTCGGCCAGGGACACCTCGTCGTCGCGGGCGATGGGAGCAAGGAGCGGTGCGGTGGGGGTGACTACGACGGAGCACACGCCCTCGGCGCGGCCGCCAGCCCCGTCCTCGATGGCGTAGGAGATCACGTGCGTGCCCTCCTGCTGGGGCGCCGTAAAGACGATGCGCCCGGAGCGCTCCGTCACGTCGATGCCCGAGGGCGCGGACACGGACCCCTGCGCGAGGGTCAGGGGATCGCCGTCGGGGTCAATGTCGTTGGCCAGAACGGCGACCGACACCTTGGTGCCCGGACGCACCCTCACGGAGTCCGGCATCGCGACGGGCGCCTGGTTGAGGGAGGGACGAGGCGCGACGCCGACGCGGATCCCGCCGATGGCCTGCTTCCCCAGGGCGTCCTCGACGACGTAGGTGAAGGAATCCGTTCCCTGGACGTCGTTGCCGGGCGTGTACTCGAAGTTCGACCCCACCTGGGTGACGGTCCCGAGGCGCGCCGACGAGGCCATGCCGACGAGCGTCACCGAATCGCCCTCGGCGTCGATGCCCTCCAACGGAATGGGGATCGTGACCTTGTGCCCGGCGACGGTACGGGCGACAACGTCCTTCGGGCGAGGCGCGGTGTTCGTGTCCTCGTCCATGGCGACGACGGTCAGGTTGACGACAGCCGAGGCGACGTTACCGGCCGTGTCGGAGACCGTGTAGACGATGCGCCCCGAACCGGGACGGGAGCCGCCGCGCACGCGCACGACGTTGTTCGAGACGAAGACGCTGCCCAGGTCGGCGGGGATCTCGTGCTGGAGTTCGCTGGAGACCGTGAGCTTGAGCCCGGCGGGGGAGCGGTCGTTGTCCAGGACCGACACGGAGGCCACGTCCCCGACGCGCACGACCAGGGAATCGTCGTTCAGTTCGGGCGGCGCGGATTCGGTGTTGGCGGGGGCGGGCAGGATCGTCACCGTCGCCGAGGCCGTGGCAACCCCGTTGGACACCGTGTAGGTGAACGATGCGGGGTTTGAGAGGCCGGAGGGTGCGGTCACGCGCACCATCTGGCGGTTGACGAGTGCGACCGCCAGCGGTGAACCCGGGGGCACGTCTAGTTGCTGGACGGTGAGGACGCCGCCGGTGGGGTCCGAGTCGTTGGCCAGCAGGTCCACGAGCACTTGCCCGCCGTCGGGCAGGACCCCGAGGTCGTCCTCGGTGCTGGGCGGCAGGTCAGAACCGGTGGGGGCGACGTCTACGCGGATGATGCCGGTCGCCGTCGTGGGGCCGTCCGTGATCGTGTACGACAGGTAGTAGGTGCCGGCGGTGTTGCCGTCCACCGTGATTGTTCCCGCCGTCGAATCCATGACGGCGGTGATGCCGGCGGGAACGTCGTCCACAGAGACGAGCCTGAGCGTGTCGGAGTTGGGGTCGGTGTCGTTAGCCATCGGCGAGATCGACGCGGATGCGCCTTCGCGCACGACGAGGTGGTCGGCGTTTGCGACCGGCGGTTCATTGGCGCTTTCCTTGACGGTGACGTTAATCGAGCCGTCGCCCGCGTCGCGCCCGTCGGACACGCTGATCGCGACCGCGTCCTTGCCGGGCGCGTGCCCGGCGTCGATGATTTCAACGTTGCCGTTTTCGTGGGAGTTCACCGTCATCCCCGTGGGGGCGGTCGCGCCAGCAAGGAAGAAGGGGTCTCCGTCGGGGTCCACCCAGTTCGTCAGCCCGTTGACGGTGGTCCGACCGCCCTGGCCCACGGACACGGAGGGCACGATCTTCTGCACGGGCGCCTCGTTGACGTCGTCGCCGTGGACGGTCAGCGTCACGTGGGCCTGCGCGGTTCCACCCCGCCCATCCGAGACCTCGTAATCGAAGGTCGACGTGCCCGACGCGTCCTTGTTGACGGCGATCTGCAGGGCCGCACCCTCTCGGGCGACACTGACCTGCCCGAGGGAGGGCTGCGTGAGCGCTGAGGCCGTCATAAAGTCGCCGTCGGCGTCGGAATCGTTCATGAGGACAGGAAGGATCGCGGTCTTTCCCGCGCGAACCCCGAAGTCGTCGTCCACGGCCTCGGGCGGGGTGTTGTCCTGGTTGCGGTCGGGTGCGACCGTGTTGTCGATGTCGTCGACGGACTGGTCCTCGGTTTCTTTCTCAGACTCGAGTTTCGATTCCAGCTGATCCCAGTTGTCGACCAGGATCATGTCGGAGTCGGGCAGCCACAGGCCGTCCTTCTCGATGTCGTTGAGGACGATGACGTCGCGGTTGGTGCGGAAAATGGCCTTTTCGGCACTGGCCAGGCTGTCGACGACCATCTCCCGGTCATCTGCGTCGGAGGGGCAATCCCTCACGAACGCACCGGTCACCGACCAGGCCGCGTACGCGCACTTGTTGTGCGCGACCGGGCGGGTGGGGGAGCCCCGGCCGCTGGCGCGGGGGTGGTGGTGGGCGTGCCGCCGCCAATGGGAACCCTGATGAGGGCGTTGGGGGAGGAGAGCAGGACCTCGTTCGTCTTCGGCCCGGTGTCCTGGAGGACGACGCGCTCACCGTCAATGCGCTGCGTCTTGCCGCCCGGCAGGTAGAGCGTGGAAGTGTCCTGGTCCCAGACGACCACGTCGGTTCCGACGGCCGCGATCTGCAGGTAGTCGGTGGCGCTCACGCCCGTCAGGGGTGTGGTCGTGGTGTCCGTCAGCGCGCCGCGCTTCAGCAACGACGTCACGCGCCCAGCCTCGGCGGACACCGCGTGCACGTTGCCCTCCAAGTCCACGGTCGTGACTGCGCCGGGCACGTCAGAAATACTGGCGTCCGCATCGTCCGCGTTGATGGGCGCGGGGTGGTCAGCCTGCTGCGCCCACACCTTGCCGTTGGGCGCGTCCGTGACCGCGATCGTGCCGCCGCGCACGTCCGTGGTCATTCCCCGGTAGTCCACTGCCGACGTCAAGGTGGCCGTTGTGACGTCAATGGGAGCCAGCGTGTTGGCCACCTGATCGGAGAGCTGGACCTGCTCGCCGTTTTGGAAGACGTCGAAGGTGGAGGAGGCTGCGTGCAGTCCCGCGTCCATGAGGCGGGCGGGAACGTTTACGTGTGCGACGATGCCGCGCTTCGCGTTGGTGACCCACACGCCGCCGTCGTTGAGGTCGACCTTGGTTTCTTCGACGCCGGGGGCGATGAATGCCAGCACGACCGAACAGACTCCGAGGGCTGCGACCGCGCCGGTGAGGACCGATTTCTTGGGGCGTCGAATACGCATACTGAGACTCCGAGAGCAACACGTTAATGGGTATCTATCTCATGCTACGTCAGCCCCTGACAGCGCCTGGCTCTCCCTTTGTACAATTTCTAGTACAGTCTTGAGGTCCTCATCGAACCCGCGCCGTGCGCGCACTGGAAAGCAGTGAGACGATACCGGCATGGACGCCGCGACCGACTCGACCCGACCCGCGACGAGTGCCCCGGCCTCGTCCCCGAATCCGCGCGACGAGCGCGGAAGCGACCCCTACCGTCAGCCGGGAGGGTCGATCCTGCTGGCCGCCACCCCCATCGGTGACGTGCGCGACGCGTCGCCCCGAGTCGTCGAAGCCTTGCAGGGCGCAGACATCGTCGCTGCTGAGGACACGCGCCGTGCGCTCGCACTGGCCTCGCGCCTGGGCATCAAGCTCGGCGGGCGCGTGATCGCCCTGCACGACCACAACGAGGCCGAGAAGGCCGCGGGCATCGTCGAGGCGGCCAGGGGAGGGGCGCGCGTCGTCTTCGTCTCCGACGCGGGCATGCCCACCGTCTCCGACCCGGGCTTCCGCCTGGCGCGCGCCGCCATCGACGCGGGCGTCCCGCTGTCCGTCCTGCCCGGCCCTTCCGCGCCGCTCGTCGCCCTCGCCCTGTCCGGCCTGCCCTCTGACCGCTTCGCTTTCGAGGGGTTCCTGCCGCGCAAGGACGGGGAAGCCACGCGCTACCTGCAGGACCTGGCCACCGACCCGCACACGCTCATCTTCTTCGAGTCCCCCAGGCGCGCAGCCGCCACACTCGCGCGCATGGCCGAGGTCTTCGGGGCGGACCGCCCCGCCGCGCTGTGCCGCGAGCTCACGAAGGACTACGAGGAAGTGCGCCGCGGCACGCTCGGGGAACTCGCGGAGGGGGCGGACGACATCCTCGGCGAGGTGACCATCGTCGTCGCCGGGTACGAACGCAGCGCGCGCGCCGAAGACCACGTCGGCGCGGTCCTCGCGCTCGCGGCTGAGGGCATGCGCCTCAAAGACGCCGCCGCCGAGGTCGCCGCCGCAACGGGCGCGCGCAAGAACGACCTCTACAAGGCCGCCCTCGCCGCGAAGTGACGAGGCCGGGGCAGCGACGAGGCTCGGGCGCGGTCAGCGGAGTTGCTCAGACGAGCAGAACGCCCTCCGTCATCATCCACTCGCGAGCCTGCTCTCCCAGCTCCTCGGAGACGGGGGCGGTCAGCTCACGCAGGACGCGCGTCGGGAATCCGACGCGGACAGCATCCACGGCCGTGCACGCGACGCAGTGCGACTCGGCCAGGCCCACGACGTCCACCTCGGTGATGCCAGCGGCGCGCAGCGCCTCCTCCAGCGTCTTGCCGTCCTCGGTCGTCCCCTCGAAGCCCGAGTAGGCGGCCTCGTACTGGCCCTTCTTGACCGTCACGTCCGCGTTCACGTTCGCGAGCGCCGGGTGCAGCTCGGCCTCGTCCGTGCCCGCCACGCCGTGCGGGGGCCACGTGTCCACGAAGTCGGGGTTCTCGGAGAAGTGTGCGCCCGGATCGATATGCCAATCCTGCGTCGTTGCGATCAGCTGGTACTCCCCGCGGTGGGCCTCCACGTAGGCGGCCACGGCCTCGGCGACCGCGTTGCCGCCCGTGACGGGCAAGGCACCGCCCTCGCAGAACGTGGGCTGAACGTCGACGATGATGAGCGCGCGGGTCATGCTTCCTCCATGAAAGTGGTGTTTTGGCCAGGATAGCACCGAGCGCACTTCCCGCGGAGAGCGTGCCTTTCCCGCAAAAAGGTGCCGGTTCCCCGTTTGAGCCTGCCAGGCAGTATTGTTAGGGGCTATGAGTCGTATTCTGTCCGCCGTCGCATGGCCCTACGCCAACGGCCCCCGTCATATTGGCCACGTTGCGGGATTCGGTGTCCCCTCTGACGTTTTCTCCCGGTACATGCGAATGGCCGGCCACGACGTCCTCATGGTCTCCGGCACCGACGAGCACGGCACCCCCATCCTGGTGGCCGCCGACGGCGCTGGCGTGAGCGCGCGCGAACTCGCGGATCAGAACAACCGCCTCATCGTCGAGGACCTCGTGGCGCTCGGCCTGTCCTACGACCTCTTCACCCGCACGACCGCCGGTAACCACTACCGCGTCGTCCAGGACATGTTCGCCACCGTGCGCGACAACGGCTACATGATCGAGCAGGTCACGCGCGCCGCCATCTCCCCGTCCACCGGCCGCACCCTGCCTGACCGCTACATCGAAGGCACCTGCCCGATCTGTGGCGCCGAAGGCTCGCGCGGCGACCAGTGCGACAACTGCGGCAACCAGATGGACCCGACCGAGCTCATCAACCCGCACTCGCGCATCAACGGCGAGACCCCCAACTTCGTGGAGTCCGTCCACTACTTCCTCGACCTGCCTGCTCTGGCCGAGGCCCTGTCCGCCTGGCTGGACGAGCGCGAGCAGTCCGGTACCTGGCGTCCCAACGTCATCAAGTTCTCCCAGAACTTCCTCGAGGACATCCGCCCGCGCGCCATGACGCGCGACATCGACTGGGGCATCCCGGTCCCCGGCTGGGAGGACCAGCCCACCAAGCGCCTCTACGTGTGGTTCGACGCCGTCATCGGCTACCTGAGCGCTTCCATCGAGTGGGCGCGCCGCACCGGCGACCCCGAGGCGTGGCGCAAGTGGTGGAACGACCCCGAGGCCCTGTCCTACTACTTCATGGGCAAGGACAACATCGTCTTCCACTCCCAGATCTGGCCCGCCGAGCTGCTCGGCTACAACGGCCAGGGCGCGAAGGGCGGTGCCCCCGGTGACCTGGGCGTCCTCAACCTGCCCACCGAGGTCGTCTCCTCCGAGTTCCTCACGATGGAGGGCAAGAAGTTCTCCTCCTCGCACGGCATCGTCATCTACGTGCGTGACTTCCTCTCGCGCTACCAGGCCGACGCCCTGCGCTACTTCATCAGCGCCGCCGGCCCGGAGACCTCGGACTCCGACTTCACGTGGGCTGAGTTCGTGCGCCGCACCAACGGCGAGCTCGTCGCCGGCTGGGGCAACCTGGTCAACCGCACCGCGTCCATGATCGCCAAGAAGTTCGGCGAAATCCCCACCCCCGGTGAGCTTCAGGACATCGACCGCGCCCTCCTGGACGCCGTCGAGGCCGGTTTTGAGACCGTCGGCAACCTGATCCGCCACCACCGCCAGAAGGCGGCCCTGTCCGAGGCCATGCGCCTGGTCGGTGAGGCCAACAAGTACGTCACCGACACGGCGCCCTTCAAGCTCAAGGCGCCCGAGGAGCGTGAGCGCCTCGCGACCGTCCTGTGGACCCTCGCCCAGGCCGTCGCGGACCTCAACCTCATGCTCTCCCCGTTCCTGCCCCACGCCGCCAACGACATCGACCGCGTCATGGGTGGTGCGGGCGAAATCGCGCCCATGCCTCGTATCGAGGACGTCGCCGAGCTCGACCCACAGGTCCTGCCCGCCGACTTCGAGGGACGCGATGGCTACCCGATCATCACCGGCGACTACACGAAGGTTCCGACCTGGGAGCGTCACCCGATCACGGCCGGTACCCCGATCGCCAAGCCCACGCCCGTCTTCGTCAAGCTCGACGAAGCAATCGTCGAGGAGGAGCTTGCCCGCTACGCGGACGCTCGCCCCGACGACGTCACGGGTGCCTGAGCTGGGTTTTTCGTTGATCTGTCGGGCTTTGCGACAGATGTGACGGACGTTTGACAGCGCGCGGGTGGGACAGAAACGTCCCGCCCGCGCGTTCGTCTATGCGAGGGTGTTACCTTGTGGTCATGGCCGAAGATTTTCTCGCGTCCGCCCTCGCTGCCGAGGCCTCGTCGCGCGCCCCTCACGATCCCGACTACCCGCTCTTCCACGTCGCACCCCCGGTGGGACGACTGAACGATCCGAATGGCCTCATTGAGGTCGGAGGAACCTATCACGCATTCTTCCAGTACACGCCCGAGCACCCGCGTAAGCTCGTCTACTGGGGCCACGCTACGTCGCGTGACCTGACCCGCTGGGACTATCACGCCCCCGCCATCCTGCCCGACACCCACCAGGACGCGAACGGCGCCTACTCGGGCACAGCGATCGAGGTTGGCGACCACGTCGAGCTGTGGTACACCGGCAACTACAAGGATCCCGAGACGGGGGAGCGCGAGGCTACCCAGTGCGTCGTCACCTCGACCGACATGGAGCACTTTAAGAAGCAGGTGCCCCCGGTCATCGCCCGCCAGCCCGAGGGCTACACCGCTCACTTCCGCGACCCGCAGGTGTGGCGCGATGTGGACGGATCCTATCGGATGCTGCTCGGCGTTCAACGCGAGAACCTCACGGGCGCGGCTCTGCTCTACCGCTCCTCGGACCTGCGCACGTGGGAGTGCGAGGGGGAGATGACCTTCCCGGACGCCGACGGCGCGTTCGATGCGTTCGGTTACATGTGGGAGTGTCCCAACCTCGTGCGTCTGACGGACGAGGAAACGGGGCAGGCTCACGACGTGCTCATCTTTTGCCCGCAGGGCATCTCGCCCGAGCGCGAGGGCTTCGAGAACATCTTCCCGTGCGTCGCCATCGTTGGCGAGCTGGTGGGAACCGAGCTGCGGGGTGCCGATGGCTCCTTTGAGGAGCTCGACCGCGGCACCGAGTTCTACGCGCCCCAGATCATGGCGCGCTCCGCGTCCTCAGACCCCGGCGCCCCGACCCTCCTCTTCGGCTGGGCTGGCAACGCCAGCGAGGACGACCAGCCCTCCATTGAGACCGGCGGCTGGGTACACTGCTTCACCGCCCCGCGTGCCCTGACCCTGCTCGCAGGCCGTGTCATCGCGCGCCCGTACCTGCCGGGCCTGCCGCTCGCCCCCGCGACCCTTGAGGGGGCGCCCACTGACGAGGCCGGGGCGCGCGTCGTGGAGCTGGCCGACTCTCGCTCGTGGCGCCTGGCCTTCGATGCCTCCTACGAGGGGGCCCTGTCCGTGCGCATCGGCTCCGAATCCGGCCTGGAGATCACCCTGGAGGAGGGCCGCCTCACCGTCGACCTGACGGGCACGCGCTACCCCCACGGCGGGCGCCGCGTCGTCACCCTGGATGCGGGGGAGGCGTGCTGCGTCGAAATCCTCCACGACCGCTCCATCACCGAGATCTACCTCGGCGACGGCTCGCGCGTCTTCACGACCCGCAGCTTCCTGAACGGCGCGGGCGCCGGCGTGGCGCTTGAGGGTGGCGCGTCGGTGACGGACATTCGTGCGGTGCGCGCTGACTAAACGACCCGAGAACGAGGCCGTGGCTACCCAGGTGGCCACGGCCTCGTCGCGTGTGGCGCGAGTCTCATTGCGCTGGCGTGAGATTTTTCCTGATCACCTTGCCAAAGGGGGTTCTGACGCCATAGTATGTCAATCGATTGCTACACACCGCCCAGCGCGGCGTAACAATGGCGTTGCGCGTGGGGTTTTGAGAAAGGAATGTGGTCGGCAATGGATCACGCCAAGGTGGCAGGAGAGGTCGTCGAAGCAGTCGGCGGCGCATCCAACATCAGCGCAGCAGCACACTGCGCAACCCGTCTCCGCCTGGTGATCGCGGACGAGTCCAAGATCAACCAGCAGGCCCTCGACGACAACGAAGATCTGAAGGGGACGTTCGCCGCCGGCGGCATGTTCCAGATCATCGTCGGTCCCGGCGATGTCGACCAGGTCTACGCCAACATGGTTGCGAACCACGGCGTACGTGTGGTCTCCAAGGACGAGGCCAAGGAAGAAGCCGAAAAGGGCGGAAACCTGTTCTCGCGCTTCATCAAGATGATCGCGGACATCTTCGTCCCGATCCTCCCGGCGCTGGTCGCCGGCGGTCTGATGATGGCCATCAACAACGTCATGACCGCCGAGGGTCTGTTCGGCGCGAAGTCGCTGACCCAGATGTACCCCGGCATCGCGGACTACGCGGCCCTCATCAACATGGTTTCCTCCGCGGCCTTCGCCTCGCTGCCGGTCCTCGTCGGCTTCTCCGCCGCTAAGCGTTTCGGCGGCAACGTCTACCTGGGTGCCGCGATCGGCGCGGCTATGGTGTCGTCCGACCTCCTCAACGCCTGGAATACGGGCGCGGCTCTCGCCGGTGAAGCAACGGTGAGCTACTGGCACATCTTCGGCATGGACGTCGCCAAGATCGGTTACCAGGCGCAGGTCATTCCGACCCTGGCTGTCACCTACGTTATGTGCCTCATCGAGAAGAACCTGCACAAGGTTCTCAAGGGCACCGCGGACTTCCTGCTCACCCCGCTCATCACGATGCTGGTCACCGGCTTCCTGGCCTTCACGATCATCGGTCCCGTTACCCGCGTGGCAGCCGAGTACCTGACCTGGGGCATTAACTGGACCTACTCGACCCTCGGCGTCTTCGGTGGTCTTCTCTTCGGCCTCGTCTACAGCCCGATCGTCGTGACCGGCCTGCACCAGTCCTTCCCCGCCATCGAAATCCCGCTCCTGCCCGTCAACGGCGGCGTCGGCGACTTCATCTTCCCCGTCGCCTCCATGGCGAACGTCGCGCAGGGCGCGGCTGCCCTGGCCGTCTTCTTCAAGACCCGCGACGCCAAGCTCAAGGGCCTGGCCGGCGCGGGTGGCGCCTCCGCCGTCTTCGGCATCACCGAGCCCGCCATCTTCGGCGTCAACCTGCGCCTGCGCTGGCCCTTCTTCTGCGCCATGGCAGCTGCCGCCATCGGCTCTGCGGGCGTCGCCCTGCTGAACGTGCGCGGTCAGGCCCTCGGCGCGGCCGGCTTCGTCGGCTTCGTGTCGATCGTGCCGAAGTCGATCCCGGCCTACCTGGCCCTCGAGGTCCTCGTGTTCGTCCTGTCCTTCGGCTTCACCTTCGCCTACGCCATGACGCGCGGCAAGGCTGACATGGAGGGCCGCGCGCCCGCCAAGAAGGAAGCCGTCGTGGCCGCCGCGGTCGCGGCTCCCGCTGGCGGTGCGGCTCCTGCCGCCGCGCCCGCCCCGGTTCCGTCCTTCTCTGACGAGGCCAAGGCTGACCTCTCCGTCAGCTCGCCGCTGGCAGGTACCGTGGTTCCGCTGGAGCAGGTGAAGGACGAGTCCTTCGCCAAGGGCATGCTCGGCCCCGGCATCGGTATCGAGCCTGCCGACGGCCTGGTCGTCGCTCCCTTCGACGGCAAGGTGACGGTTGCCTTCCCGACCGGCCACGCCTACGGCCTCAAGTCCGCCTCCGGCGTCCAGGTCCTCATCCATGTCGGCATGGACACCGTCAAGCTGGACGGCAAGGGCTTCACGCCTCGCGTCGCCAAGGGTGACATCGTGCGCCGCGGCGATGTTCTCGCCGAGGTTGACCTCGACGTGATCCGCGCCGCCGGCTACGAGACCATCACGCCCGTCGTCGTGACGAACAAGAAGAAGCTCGGCCCGGTGACCCCGGTCGCCAGCGGCGAGATCCAGCGCGGCGACGCGCTGCTCGACGTGGCCCCCAAGGAAGCCTGAGCCTTCCGGGAGTCAGTCTCGACGTAACGGGTGGGCGGCATCAGCATCGCGCTGGTGCCGCCCACCGTTTGTCTGCTCTCGTGGGGCCCTCTGCGTGCTGGCTGCCGGCGCGGGGATATGGTCGGCGATTGCGATGAGGGTTTGTGGCGCGCTGAATGATCAGTGGGGGCCTTGTGTGAACGAAAGGGGGCACCTACGGGCTATAGGGCGCAAACGGTGCTTAGACGGCGTGTCGTGGTCTAGTGGGCGCGTCCGGCCCAGCCTTGCGTGGCCAGTAGTCCTTCTTGTGTCTTTCCGGGATTCCGTGGCGTTTGATCGGTGTGGTCAGTGTTTTCGGTGATCCGGCAGGGGCGCCCGTCGTAACCTCATTGGGTCAGGACTTCGGTGGGGGTCAGCTGGGGTGCAGGAGGAGAGCCCATTCACAGATGACGGCTTGGTAGAAAGTAATTATACCGCGGTGAGCGTGGGAGTGAGTTCACGCACGACAGCGTTGATGGATCTGACGTGTTGGTGGTGGCGCAGTTTACGGGTCGGCTGGTGTGCCGTCGGGTTGGCTGTAGGTGAACAGCACTCCTTGGCGTGCCAGTCGTGCCAAGCGTCGGTAGACGCGGCGCGTGCGTTCATGCGTGTACCACCAGGTTTTACCGGTTTTTGACGCCCATGCAGGGTCTTGAGCGGCGAAGGTGCGCTGTGACATCCATTCTCGAAGGTGCCTAAGTCGTGGAGTATCGTCAACCACGTTGCTGGCTTGGTCGACGCTGGTGATTTCGTCAAGCGTCGTGACAGCTCAGCAACGCCCGTGCGGGTTCGGTTCTGGGATGCATGGTGAGGTCGCGGATGATGTCACGATGAACGTGGACCAGGCATCGTTGCACGCGCGTGGAGGGCCATAGGTGCGCGATAGCCGCCAAGGCGCCTGCAGCACCGTCGGTGGTGACCACATCGGCAGGAGCGAGGCGTTCAAGTAGGGCCGTATAGGCCTGCGCGGATTCGTTGGCCGCCCACTGCCACTCCAGCACATGCTCGCGGTCTCGGGCGATCAGCAGCACCCATCCGCCTGACAGGTGCATGTCAATGAAGATTCATCGTGGACCCGCCTCCGGTGACGTGGCGGGCAGGCACCGCACTCAGCACCAACAGGTACGACGCCGGAAAGCGCGCGCTGAGCCTTCCTGTTCGTCTTGGGTGTGCCGAGACGTCGCCCACGCGATGAAGTCTGCCAGCTCATCGGCTTGTTCGTGTCGGCGCGCACGCCCTGATGGACATGTGGTTGACAGGGCGCACGAGGTGCATTTCCACCGTTGAGCGCCCGCCGCGGTGTGTCCATTCTTCTTCATCGGCACAGCGCACACCGGGCAACGCCGAGCACGATTCGATCGTGGTCTCACCCACTACACGATCACCCCAGAAAGTCAAGGAAGCTGCGCGATTAACCGCCCGAACCTAAATAACAGCGACTTTCGCCCGCAATCCCAACCTAAACACGGAACTTAAGCACCACGTTCGTGACCTATAGTCCGCACCTGCGCCCTTGAGGTGGTGGTGTTAACCCCTTCAGGCGCAGTTGGACCCTACTAGTGGAGCGTGGGCGGGGGCGCCCACGCTCCACCTCAGGGGTTAACGTGTGCAGTGAAGGGCTAAGGCGCCCACCTATCGGGTTAACGTGCGCGGCGCCGACGGGATTGTTTGTTGACGCACGCTGGGCAGCTGATGTGTTCGCAAATAAGGGCCGAACAGGCAGATAGGTGGCGAACACGCGGATAGGATCTGCATAGGCGGATAGGTTATGACGATGCGGATAGCTTATTAGCCTATCCGCACGCCACTAACCTATCCATATGTCGATAACCTATCCGCATGCGCATCTGTGGCCCCTCGCCGGGTAAGAAAAACACGGGTCAGCGGTGAGCGCCTCGCAGCACGTGATGTCAAGTCCCGGCTTTTGTGTAGGGATGTTTAGGCCGCTTTCTTTCGTGTTGAGGTGCTCAGGCGCTGAGCGAGCGCCCGGGAATCAGCGTGCCCGGGAATTCGAGCGTGGGAGCGGGGCTCTCCCCGGCCTCGTCAATGGGGCGGGGAAGTGTGCCCTCCATCTGCTCGAGGAGGATATCGACGGCGGCCTGGGCAATCTGGCTGATGGGCTGCCTGATGGTCGCCAGGTGCGGTAGAGCGCGGCGCATGGTCTCGGTGCCGTCGAAACCGATGATGGACAGGTCGCCGGGGACGGACAGGTCGCGGGTGCGCGCCCATTCGAGGACTTCCGCGGCGGCCAGGTCATCGGTGGCGAACACGGCGTCGATGGGGGAGCGGGCGCACGCCTGGTCGAGGCTGCTCTGCACCAACGCGAAGCGCTGGGGTGTGGGCGTATCGAATGGAATGGTGACGATGCGAGGCTCGAGGCCGGCGCGTTCGATCTCGGCGCAGTATCCGGCCTCGCGCAGGTTACGCGGGCCCGAGCGTGAGGTGAGTAGCAGGGGATGGCGGCACCCCGCGTCGAGGAGCGCGCGGGTGGCCAGCGCGCCGGCGTCCCGGTTGGCGCAGCGCACGTTCGGGATCGACGGGCTGAGTTCGCGGTCGATGGTCACCAGGGGCATGCGGATCGTGTCGTATTCGCTCAGTCCCTCGTTGTGGGCGCCGGAAATGATGCCATCGACGCGGTTGCCCACGAGAAGGGACAGGTATTCGCGTTCGCGCTCGGCTCGTCCCATCGAGTTGCAGATGAGGGTGCGGTACCCCGCCTCGGCGAGGGCATTTTCGACCTCGACGGCGAGCTCGCCGAAGAAAGGCAAGGAGACGGCGGGCACGATGAGACCCACGGTCTGGGTGCTCTTGCCGTGCAGGGCGCGCGCCAGCGAATTGGGACGGTAGCCCAGGGTCTTGATGGCGTCGGCGACACTGCGCTTGGTCTTCTCTGACAGGTAGCCCCGGTTGTTGAGAACGCGCGAGACGGTGGTCGGGCTGACGCCAGCGAGCTGGGCGACGTCGGCCAGCGTAGGTTCGCGGGAGCTCATTCTCGCTTTCCTTTCGTTGGTACCTCGCCAGTCTAGTCGGTATGAGCCTGCTAGGTCGAGCGTCTCACGGACGAGGCCGGTGAGTGTCTAGTCAATACGCGTTGTTACGTGTCGGGCTAGGGACATGAAAAGGATGGTTTTTTGGCATTTATGAGGGTGATTCATCCCATCTGGCCGCGTTGTGGGATTGAGTTTTCAAATCAGTGCACTACGTCATAGTATGGGCGCAACGGGTCCCTGTGTCTCACGATGGACATGCCCGCATTCGAAAGGAACGACTATGATTTCCCGCACCGTTGCAATTGGTTCCTCCGTTGGCCTTCATGCACGTCCCGCTTCCGTCCTCGCCGAGGCTGTCGATGACTCGGGCGTCGAGGTCACCATTGCGTTCGATGGCGAGGAGGCCGACGCCGCGTCGCTCCTCGAGATCATGACGCTGGGCGCCAAGCACGGCGACGTTGTCACCCTGTCCACCGAGGATGACGGCGCGGGCGAGGTGCTTGATTCGCTCGTCGCGCTGCTCTCGCGTGACCTTGATCAGGAGTGAGCTGATGGCGACGCACGACGTTCTGCATGGTATCGGCGTTTCTGCCGGTACCGCTGCTGCGCCCGCCGCGATCGTTCAGCCTGCGCCCGGCGTTGACACGTCGGAGCCGGGCAGCATTGATGCTGCCGCCGACGGCGCGCGCGTCCGTGAGGCGCTTGCTGCCGTTTCCTCGCGCCTGAGTGAGCGCGCGGCAAAGGCGCCGGAAGAGACGAAGGCAATCCTGAAGGCCACGGCTCAGCTCGCGGGCGACCGCGGTCTGGCCAAGGCCGTTGACAAGAAGCTCAAGAAGGGTCTGGGTCTGACCCAGGCCGTCCATGACGCTGTTGAGGACTACGCACAGATGCTGCGCGGCCTGGGCGGCTACATGGCGGAGCGCGCGACCGACCTGTACGACGTGCGCGACCGTGCGATCAGCGAGCTGCGTGGCCTGCCCGAGCCGGGCGTGCCCGCGTTCGAGGGCACGGTCATCCTGGTGGCCCGCGATCTGGCTCCCGCCGAGACCGCGACGCTGAACCCGGAGACCGTCCTGGGCATCATCACCGAGGTTGGTGGCCCCACGTCGCACACCGCGATCCTGGCCGCTCAGCTGGGTATTCCCGCGATCGTCAAGTGCGAGGGAATCATGGACGTCGAGGAGGGTACAGCGCTGGCCCTCGACGGCGGTGTCGGCGAGGTCATCATTGCTCCCACCGAGGCCGAGGTCACCCTGCTCAAGGAGCGTTCGCTGCGTCGCGCGCAGGCGCTGGCCGGCTCGACCGGCAAGGGCGCGACCTTCGACGGCTACCCCGTCAAGCTCTTGGCCAACATCGGCACGGTCGATGACGCGCTCAAGGCCTCCAAGGTGGACCTGGAGGGCTCGGGCTTGTTCCGCACGGAGTTCCTGTTCCTGGAACGCGCGGACGCCCCCTCCCTCGAGGAGCAGACGGACACCTACACGAAGGTCCTCCAGGCCTTCGGTGACCGTCGCGTTGTCGTGCGTACCCTGGACGCGGGCGCTGACAAGCCGCTGAGCTTCGCGGACCTGGGTGCTGAGGAGAACCCCGCCCTGGGCGTGCGCGGCCTGCGCCTGTGCCAGAGGCGTGAGGATCTCATCGACACGCAGCTGCAGGCCCTCGCGGCCGCCTACAAGGCGACCGGCGCGGAGCTGTGGGTGATGGCCCCCATGGTCGCTACCGCCAGCGAAGCTAAGTGGTTCGCTGACAAGGCACGCGGCTACGGCCTGCCCAAGGTCGGCATCATGATCGAGGTGCCCGCAGCCGCCCTGCGCGCCGAGCAGCTCCTGTCGATCGTGGACTTCGCGTCCATCGGCACGAACGACCTGACGCAGTACACGATGGCGGCGGACCGCCTGGACGGCAACCTGGCGACCCTGCTCAACCCGTGGCAGCCTGCCGTCCTCGAGATGATCCGTCACGCCTGCAATGGTGGTCGTGCGACGGGCAAGCCGATCGGCGTGTGTGGCGAGGCCGGCGGCGACCCGCTGCTGGCCCTGGTCCTCACGGGCCTGGGTGTCGCCTCGCTGTCGATGGCACCCTCCAAGGTCAACGCGGTCCGTGCGGCCCTGCGCATGCACGACCTGGCGACCTGCCAGCAGATGGCTGCTTTCGCGGTGGATGCTCCCAACGCGAAGGAAGGACGCGAGAACGTCCTGAAGCTGGTCGCTCCGTCGATGCTGGATCTCCTGTGATCCGCGGCTTGTAGCCACGTCGTAAACGGTGGGCCCGGGAACCAATCGGTTCCCGGGCCCACCGCCGTATGCAACGCCGCTTGGCGGCGCATCAATTATTTCGTGGTGCCAGCCGCCTCTGTTCCGGGAGTCTTCTTCTTGGAACGCCCGGAGAAGATCGCGGTCAGAATCAAGATGATGCCGAGGGCCGCGATAGCGCTGATACCGAGCACCGGCAGGTTGAAGGTCGTGATGTAGGCTTCGGCGATCAAGAACGCCCCGACCATGCACACGAGGATCGCCCAGACGAACGCGCCGACGCGCACACCCCTGCTGGGCGCCTCGGGCAGATCGTGATAGTTGGTGGGCGAGGCAGGCGCGCTCCACGTCTGCGCGCCGTTGCCACCCGGCGTTGCTCCCGGCGCCCCGGTGGGTGCTCCCGAGGGAGCCTGCGAGCGAGAGCCAGCCCCGGCCTCGTATCCCGAAGCCCCGGAAGTCCCGGAAGGAGTGGCGGCCGAGGCCGACGCCATCTCCCCCGTGGACGCCGGATCGAAGGCTGTGCGACTCCCAGATGCGGTGGCACCCTCGTTCTCGCGGAAGACCGCGAGCGGATCGGAGGACGGCGTCTCCAGGGTCGGCTCCGAGGACGTGGGCAAGGTGCTCGTCACGTCCACCTCGGGGTACTGCGAGGTGACGTCGATCCCGGTGAACTGATCGGTAGCGTCGTTCTTGGAGGTAGTCATGGTCGTTTCCTTCCTCAGTTGCCCGACGGAGTGCCGGAGGAGGTGGGCGAGGGGGTCGGTGACGGGGTTGCCGACGGGGTTGGTGACGGCGTTGCCGAGGGGGTTGCCGAGGGGGTTGCCGAGGGAGAGGGGTCGGACTTGCTCCACACGCCCGAGGAGTCCGGGGACTGCAGGATCGTCAGGTGATCGATGTTTGCTTCGCTGTCGATGAAAACAGTGATCCCTCCGAGTGAGGAGTTGCCCCACGAAGGAGACGACGCAGTCTGGCCCGCGCATTTCCTCAACGGGGTAGCCCAGCCGTCGCGGTCCATATTCGTCGCCACAGAGGTAATGTCTGACTGGCACACGATCTGGACGGGCTGTCCTTCCACCGTCTGGATCGTCAGGTTCTGCCAGGCCTGCCAGCTGACGGTGATCTGCTTGGTCGTCCCCACGGGTGCCCCGGTTAGGTCGAGCGTGACAGGGCGCAGCGGGCTCACGCCCTCCACCGAGCTCACCGTCCAATCCACGGTGTTGTTGCCCGGCGATGTCGCGACGGTCGAGCGGACCGTGGAGATCGTCTGCTGCGTTGCCTCGGTGCCGATGGCGGCCGTCGGCAGCGCGGCGATCATGCCGAGAACGGACAGCGTGGTCAGCCAGCCGGCGCTGCGGTCGCGCAGGGCGGCAATCGCCAGGGACAGGCCGACGATGATCAGGCACACGCCGCCGCCGATGACGATGATACGCGCGACCGTCTGCGACCCGGTCTCTGCGGTGATGAAGGGGATGGCGGGCCCCTTGTCAACCATGTAGATGCCAGCGAAGACAGCTGCCACCACGAGGATTAGCAAACCGGTAATCGCCATGTTCGCGCGGGTAGAGACCACGCGGGGGCGGTGGGTCGGCATAGGGAGAGGGGCCCATCGACGAGGCCTGGGCGCGCTAGGCGGAGGAGTCCAGCCCGGGTGGGGCTGGGAAGGGCGGGCAGGGGGCCGGGCGGGGCCCGGCCTGCGCGCTGGTGGCGCCGGGGGCGTCGGTCGCGGGCATGCCGTAGACGGGGTAGCCGGAGGGCGCCTGGGGTCCCTGCTGCCCGTTCATGGGGTTCCCCGCCACGTCACCAGCCGGGGTGGCCGCTCCGAAAGGGGCGGACTGGCCCTCCTGGGTGGCGGTGTACTGCGGAGTCCCGTACTGGGGTCCCTGCTGTCCGTTCATGGGGTTCCCCGCCACGTCATCGGCCGGGGTGGCCGCTCCGAAAGGGGCGGACTGGCCCCCTTGGGTGGCGGTGTACTGCGGAGTCCCGTACTGGGGTCCCTGCTGCCCGGGTGCGCCCGGGCCTTGGCTCTTCTGGCCTGACACGAGGAGGCCGATCACGAAAAGTGCCAGGCCGATGAAGACAATGGCGCTGATAACGATGCCCACAACGCCGAGGAAACTGATGGAGGACACTAGCGACGACAGGCTGACCAACGCCAAGAACCCACCGCCGAGGACGGCAATGTCGAAGCGTCCCTCAATGGTTTCCTCAAGGTGGATGCGCCCGTCGGCTGCCTCGGGCAGCAAAAGCCATGCGAGCGCATAGGCGAGCGACACGATCGGCAGGAAGAAGGCGGCGATAACCACGAACACGCGCACAAGCGACAGGTCCCAGCCCTGACGCGCCGAAATGCCCGAGCAGACGCCTCCGATGACGCGGGGGTGCGCGCGATACCAGCCGGAGTTCCGCATCGACTCGAAGAAACTGTGACGGGACGGGCGCTGCTGGAACGCGGCGCCGGGGTCTGAGGGCCCCTGAGACCAACTCATGATGAACTTCCTCTCGATGGGATCCGCATGAGACGCGGATCGATACCACTACTCAACCAAACACGGGGCGGGTCGCGATAGTAGGGGACCCCCTGAACGATCCCTGATTGGCCCGGGGGGTACCCCGGCCTCGTACGGGGGCGTGCCACAATGGATACGTGAGCAGCCCCGTCAACAACCCGCGCCCCGGGTGGACCCCGCCGATTCCGGCACCGCCTTCCCGGCCCCCGCTCGTGCGTGCGACAGCCTCCAGCCCCGACATGCCCGCCCCCTGGATGGGGGGTGTGTGCGCTGGCCTGTCCGTGCACCTGGGCATCCCGGTCCTGCTCGTGCGCGTCCTACTCATCGTGTTCACCGCGATGGGAGTGGGCGCATTCGCCTACCTGTGGCTGTGGGTGACGGTCCCCGAGGACGCGCCCGAGGCCAGCGCGTCGGGCACGCTCAGCCCCGGCCTCGTGCGTCTGCGCGAGGAAAGGGCCGCCCAGGTGTCGCGTAACCGCATGATCGTCACGGGCGTGGCGCTGCTGGTCGCCGCCCTGGCCGGCACGATCCTGAACGCAACGAGCACGCTCGATTGGCGTGACATGGTGGCCATCGTCTCGATCGTCGCCGGCATTTCCCTGGTGTGGAGCCAGAGCCGCGAGGTGCGCAATTGGCGCTCGGTGCGCTTTATCGGCGCGGTCGTGGGCGGTATTGCGCTGCTGAGTCTCGGCGTCGTCATGGCCGCCTCGCGTGACAACCCGCCCGTCATCCTGCTGCGTGGCGGCCTCATTGGTGCTGCCCTGGTTGCCGGTGTTCTCTTTGCGCTTGTTCCCATGTGGCTGCGTACGACGAAGGATTTGTCCGAGGCCCAGGCGCAACGGGTGCGCGAGGCTGAGCGCGCGGACATCGCCGCCCACCTGCACGATTCCGTCCTCCAGACATTGACCCTCATCCGCGCCTCCGCCGAGGACCCCGCACGCGTCCGCGCCATCGCCCTGACCGAGGAGCGGGAGCTACGCGCCTGGCTCTACACGGGCCACGCGCAGGCCGCCGACTCTCTCGACGCCGCGGTCACCGAGGCCGTCGTCGGGGTCGAGAGCCGCTACGGCGTGCCCATCAGCGTGGTCGTCGTCGGCGACATGAGGCCGGGCCCCGGCGAGCTCGCGCTCGTGGCCGCCCTGGCCGAGGCCAGCCAAAACGCCGTGCGGCACGGCGCCCCGCCCGTCTCCGTCTACGTCGAGGTTCGCGCACGAGTCGTCGAAGCCTTCATCAAAGACAGCGGCGAGGGCTTTGACCCCGCCGCCATCGCCGCGGACCGCCACGGCGTGCGCGACTCCATCGTGGGGCGTATGCGCCGCGCCGGGGGAGAGGCCACGATTCGCCATCTCGCGCGCGGCACGGAAATCGCCCTGAGCGTGCCTCGCTCCGATATTCTTGAAGAAACAGCGCCCACTGGGAGGACACAGTGACCATCCGCATCCTCGTCATCGACGATCACCCCATGGTTCGCGCAGGGGTACGCTCCGAGCTCGAAAACTCCGGGGCCGACCTTGAGATCGTCGGAGACGCCGCCGACGTCGACGGCGCCATCGCCGCGTGCCACGCCCTGACCCCCGACGTGGCCCTCCTCGACGTGCACCTGCCCGGCGGCAACGGCGGAGGCGGCGCCGAGGTCGCCAGCGCCTGCCGCGACATCGACGGCCTGCAATTCCTGGCGCTGTCCGTCTCCGACGCCGCCGAGGACGTCGTCCAGGTCATCCGCGCGGGCGCTCGCGGATACGTCACCAAGTCGATCTCCACGCCCGAGCTGGTCGAGGCCATCGGGCGCGTCGCCGCCGGCGACGCCGCTTTCAGCCCCCGCCTGGCGGGCTTCGTGCTCGACGCCTTCGGCACGGGCGAGGTCTCCACGACCGACACCGAGCTGGACCTGCTCTCCGCCCGCGAACAGGAGGTCATGCGCCTCATCGCCCGCGGCTACACCTACAAGGAAGTCGCCCACGACCTGTTCATCTCCATCAAGACGGTGGAAACGCACGTGAGTTCCGTGCTGCGCAAGCTCCAGCTCTCCAACCGCAACGAGCTGACCCGCTGGGCCATGCAGCGCCACATCGTGTGAGGTCAGCCCTCTTTCGCGCGCGCCGATCGTCGACCGCGGACCCAGCTTGCTTACAATGGAATCCCGAGAGCGTGACAGCGCCTGACCGCCCCGCACGGACGGCCTCTTTTATTTCTGCTACCTCGGAGGATGCATGTACCGCATCGGTTTTGACAGTGATCAGTACGTCGAGATGCAGTCTCGACACATTGCGCAGCGACGAAGCGAGTTCGGCGGCAAGCTGTATTTGGAGTTCGGCGGCAAGCTGATCGACGACATGCACGCCTCGCGCGTCCTGCCCGGCTTCACGCCCGACAACAAGGTACGCATGCTGCGTGAGCTGGCCGATGAGGTAGAGATCATCGTCGCCGTCAACGCCAAGGATTTCGCGCGCCGCAAGGTCCGCGCAGACGTGGGCACCACCTATGATGACGAGGTTCTGCGCCAGATCGACGAGTTCCGCGAGCGTGGCCTGTACGTCGGTTCCGTCGTCATCACGCAGTGGACGGACGACAACAAGGCGGCCGCCGAGGTGAAGGAGCGCTTCGAGAAGCTCGGCATCCGCGTCTACCGCCACTTCCCGATCCCCGGCTACCCCTCGGACGTCGAGCGCATCGTCTCGGACGAGGGCTACGGCGCGAACGAATACGTGGAGACCAGCCGCGACCTCGTCGTCGTGACGGCTCCCGGCCCGGGTTCGGGCAAGATGGCGACCTGCCTGTCGCAGCTGTACCACGACCACAAACGCGGGATCGAGTCGGGGTACGCGAAGTGGGAGACCTTCCCGATCTGGAACATTCCGCTGGATCACCCTGTCAACGTCGCCTACGAGGCGGCCACGGCCGACCTCGACGACGTCAACATGATCGACCCCTTCCACCTCGAGGCCTACGGGATCAAGACCGTCAACTACAACCGTGACGTCGAGATTTTCCCGGTGTTGAGCCGTCTGTTTGAGAAGATCCTCGGATCTTCCCCGTACAAGAGCCCCACGGACATGGGCGTGAACATGGCGGGCCACTGCATCGTCGATGACGAGGCCTGCAGGGAGGCCTCGCGCCAAGAGATCATCCGCCGCTACTACAAGGCCCTCGTGGCCGAGAAGAAGGAGATGAGCGAGCCGATTCAGTCCAAGCGTATCTCCCTGCTGATGAGTCGCGTCGGCGTGGGCCGCATGGACCGCCCGGTCGTGCGCCCCGCCCTCGAGCTGGCCGAGGCCACGGGCCAGCCCGCCGCCGCGATCGAGCTGCCCGACGGCCAGATCGTGACGGGTAAGACGTCGGCGCTGCTGGGCTGCTCCTCGGCGATGCTGCTCAACGCGCTCAAGAGGCTCGCGGGCCTGCCCGACGAGGTCCAGCTCCTCGCACCCGAGTCGATCGAGCCGATCCAGCGCCTCAAGACCCACGATCTGGGTTCACGCAACCCGCGCCTGCACACCGACGAGGTCCTCATCGCCCTGGCCGTGTCCGCCAACGGCGACGATAACGCACGCCGCGCCCTGGACCAGCTGGGCAGCCTGCGCGGCTGCGACGTCCACGAGTCCGTCATCCTCGGCCCCGTCGACGAGGGTATCTTCCGCTCCCTCGATATCCAGGTCACGACCGAGCCCGTGTACGCGACGAAGTCGCTGTACCGCAAGAAGTAATCGCCTGCCCGAGGCCGGGGTTTCCTTCGCGTTCGCGCGCGGGAGGCCCCGGCCTCGTCGTGTGCCGCCTTTCGTGGTTGGCGCCACCCGGGGCGGGGGTCGCAGGTGAGGGTGGGGCGGTTTAGGCTTGGAGTCGATGAGTGACGCGACTTCTTTGCCTGACCTTGGTTTCCTGATCGGCCCCGAGGACGACTACGTGCCGCCGGAGGCGCCCGCCTTCGATGTCGAGGATGCGCTGGGGGCGGACGACGACGACGGCGCTTGGCCCGAGATCACTGTGCCCGGCGGCGCCTTCGGGGAGCCTTCCGTGTGGGAGGAAGCCCCGGCCTCGTCCGTGCCCGTGTGGGACGAACCCCGGCGCCCGGGCGTGGACCCCGATTCCCTCACGCGCGGCCTGAACGACCGTCAGCGCGAGGCCGTCACGCACGCGGGTTCGCCGCTGCTGATCCTGGCGGGCGCGGGCTCCGGCAAGACACGCGTGCTCACGCATCGCATCGCCTACCTGCTGGCCACGGGCCGCGCGCGGGCAGGCCAGATCCTCGCGATCACGTTCACGAACAAAGCCGCGGCCGAGATGCGTGAACGTGCGGGTGTCCTCGTGGGTGACGAGGCGCGGCGCATGTGGGTCTCGACCTTCCACTCGGCCTGCGTGCGCCTGCTGCGCTACGAGCACGAGGCGGCGGGGCTGTCCTCGTCTTTCACGATCTACGACGCGCAGGACTCTCAGCGCCTCATCCAGATGGTCCTCAAGGCCCAGGACGTGGACATCAAGCGCTTCACACCGAAGATGGTGGCCGCGCGCATCTCGGATGCGAAGAACGAGCTGATCGGGCCCGCGCGCTACGCGGAGCTGGCGGGCAAGGATCCGGTGTCGCGCATCGTCGCCGCCGCCTACGTCGAGTACGACAAGCGCATGCGCGCCTCGAACGCCCTGGATTTCGACGACCTCATCATGCGCACGGTCGAGCTGCTGCGCGATAACCCACTGATCGCCGAGCACTACCACCGCCGCTTCCGACATATCCTCGTGGACGAATACCAGGACACGAACCACGCGCAGTACGTCCTCGTGCGCGCCCTCGTGGGTGACGGCTCTGACGGCGTCGATCCCGCCGAGCTGACGGTCGTCGGCGACTCCGACCAGTCGATCTACGCCTTCCGCGGGGCCACGATCCGCAACATCGAGGAGTTCGAGCGCGACTTCACGGGCGCGCGCACCATCCTGCTCGAGCAGAACTACCGCTCGACGCAGAACATCCTGTCGGCTGCGAACGCCGTCATCGCCCGCAATACGGGGCGCCGCGCGAAGAACCTGTGGACGGCCTCGGGCGACGGAGCGCTCATCACGCTGGACGCCGCCGACTCCGAGCACGACGAGGCCCGCTTCGTCGTCGGCGAGATCGACCGCCTGGCCGACGCGGGTACCGACTGGGGCGACATCGCGGTCTTCTATCGCACGAACGCCCAATCCCGCGCCCTGGAGGAACTCCTCGTACGTCAGGGCATCCCGTACCGCGTCGTCGGCGGCACACGCTTCTACGAGCGCCGCGAAATCAAGGACGCCCTGGCCTACCTGCAGGTCATCTCCAACCCGGACGACACGGTCGCGGCCCGCCGCGTCCTCAACGTCCCCAAGCGCGGCATCGGCGCCAAGGCCGAAGAAGCCATCGCCGCGCACGCCGCCCACTACGGCATCTCGTTTGGCGCGGCCCTGCGCCACCTGTGGCTGCGCGCAGGCTGCCCCGCGGGTGAGGGCGAGGGGATCGACGTCGACGCGCTCGCACGTTCCGTGTCCTCCGACGAGGCCGGGGCTGCGCCTGCGGATCCCGCCTCCGCCGCGACGGGGGAGGGGGCCAAGCCCGCGGGCGAGCGCGAGGAGGCCACGGCCTCGTCCCCGGATTCTGTGGGGCGTGAGAGCGCGCCCGATCCCGCGAGCGTGCCCGAGGTCGTGGGTATCACCCCGCGCGCCGCGAAGTCGGCGGCAGCATTCTGGGGACTCATCGAAACCCTGCGCGCCGCCGAAGCGCGCGGCGCCTCACAGGCCGACATCCTTGAAGAGGTACTCGACCGCACCGGCTACCTGGCTGAGCTGCGCCGCAGCGACGACCCGCAGGACGCCTCGCGCGTGGAAAACCTGGCGGAACTGCACTCGGTCGCGGGAGCCTTCGCGGCCGACGCACCCACCGGGACTCTCGCGGACTTCCTCGAGCGCATCGCCCTCGTCGCCGACTCCGACCAAGTGCCCGCCGAAGGCGAACGCGGCGGGCAGGTCACCCTCATGACCGTCCACACCGCGAAGGGCCTCGAATTCCCCGCCGTGTTCGTCACCGGCATGGAAGACGGCACCTTCCCGCACCAGCGCAGCCTCGGCGACGAAACCGAGCTGGAGGAGGAGCGCCGCCTGGCCTACGTCGCGATCACCCGCGCGCGCGAACGCCTCTACCTGACGCGAGCCGCCGTGCGCAGCGCGTGGGGCACTCCGCAGGAGATGCCGCCCTCACGGTTCCTCGACGACATTCCCGCCGAGCTGCTCGACGTGCGCCGCGCGGCCACCTCCGGGGAGCGTATGCGCGCCTCCTACGGGGGTTCCTATGGTTCCGGTTCCTACGGGCGTTCGCGCGGCTCGGACGGTCGCGACCCGTGGGGCGATGCAGATACGGGTGCCTTCGGCTCCGGACGCGGCGGTGCCTCCGCGCAACCCGCCGGCGTACGCAAGGTGACGCGCATGGGCGTCGCGCCCGCCGCGGCAGCCACCGAGGACAAGCCCGTCCTCGCGCTCAAGGTCGGCGACCGCGTCAAGCACGCCACCCTGGGTGCCGGCACCGTCACCGGCGTCGAAGGCGAGGGGCCGCGTACTGTCGCCCGGATCCGCTTCGGCATGGCCGAAAAGCGCCTCCTCGTGCGCATGGCCCCGATGGAGAAGATCTCCTAGCTTTTCCTGCTGGGCCGGGCTGCTTGGTGTGCCCTGCTGGGCCGGGCTGCGCCGTGGGCGGCGGCCCGCCCGCGAGCCGTCCGCGCCGCGAGCTTTGCTCGGCGCGTCGTCTCGAAGCCCGGCCAGGCCCTGCCACCGCCCACGGGCACCGCAGCCTGGCCCTCCGGTCCCTCCGGCGCCCTTCACACCAGTGGTGCTAGGTCGCGGACGTGTGACTTAGTTTTGTACCTCGAAGCCCGGCCAGGCCCTGCCACCGCCCATCAATTTCGCACGTAATTCCCCTGCGATTAGTTCAAATTTTGAATTCATGTCGTTGGAATTGCAACGTTTTCGGGTGGTCTCGAAAAATGACCGAGGGAAATTACGTGCGAAATTTGTCTGGGCCTGGCCTGCCGCATTGAGAGGCGTCAGATGTCGATGTGACAACGCCTGGCCCGCGGGAGATACGACCCCGATCCGCCCCGCACGTCCTCTTGCTTGTCTTCCATCACTTTCGAAGCGGCTACATTATGGTTGCCCAAAAATGTCGCACGTAATTCCCCGGCGATTAGTTCAAATTTTGAATTCATGTCGTTGGAATTGCAACGTTTTCGGGTGGTCTCGAAAAATGACCGAGGGAAATTACGTGCGACATTTGTCTGGGCCCGGTCTGCCGCATTGAGAGGCGTCAGATGTCGATGTGACAACGCCTGGCCTGTGGGAGATACGACCCCGATCCGCCCCGCACGTCCTCTTGCTTGTCTTCAATCACTGTCGAAGCGGCTACATTATGGTTGCCCAAAAATGTCGCACGTAATTCCCCGGCGATTAGTTCAAATTTTGAATTCATGTCGTTGGAATTGCAACGTTTTCGGGTGGTCTCGAAAAATGACCGAGGGAAATTACGTGCGAAATTTGTCTGGGCCCGGTCTGCCGCATTGAGAGGCGTCAGATGTCGATGTGACAACGCCTGGCCCGCGGGAGATACGACCCCGATCCGCCCCGCACGTCCTCTTGCTTGCCTTCAATCACTTTCGAAGCGGCTACATTATGGTTGCCCAAAAATGTCGCACGTAATTCCCCTGCGATTAGTTCAAATTTTGAATTCATGTCGTTGGAATTGCAACGTTTTCGGGTGGTCTCGAAAAATGACCGAGGGAAATTACGTGCGAAATTTGGCTGGTGGTGCCGCCGCCACAGGCACCGCAACTAGGAACATGGGCGCCACAGCAGGCCCTGCGCCCCTCCGGAGCCCTCCGCGCCGATGGTGGTGGGGGTTTGCTGCATTAGGAGCTGGCTGTCGGCGTGTCGCCGGCGTGTTGTACCTCTAATGACGCCATTTCCCCCGTTTGGTGGTGGTGAGGTCGGGACTTGAGGTGGTGTGCTCGCCAAAGTGCAGACCCATTCGGCAAAATGCGCTGAAAATCGGTCAATTCGAGGCAATGGGTCTGCACTTTGGCGGAATCGGTGGATGCAGCGCGTTGGTTGATCGATGCGGCGCTGTAGAGTCGCGTGCTCGCCGAGGTCCGGGCAGCTGGGGCCCCACTGGCGGTGTTAACCCCTCAATGTGCAGCTACACCCCATTGCTGGCATGGTGGGCACGCCCGCCCCCGCTGGCCCCAGCAACCCGCCCCGCAACGCAAAGCCTTGACAAAGGGAAAGCTCCTTCCGGTCAAGGGCGCGACAAGCCTTGACAATATGCGGCAACTGGGGCATTTACGCCGGTCACACGTTAGAATTATTGCGCTGACCACACCACGTTCAACGGAGGGAATAAGGTGGATCTCTACGAGTACCAGGCCCGGCAGATGTTCAAGGAGCACGGCGTGCCCGTGCTCGACTACCGCCTGGCGTCAACCCCCGACGAGGCGCGCGAGGGTGCGCGCGAGCTCCTGGCTGAGGGGGCCTCGCTGCTGGTCGTCAAGGCCCAGGTCAAGACCGGCGGCCGCGGCAAGGCCGGCGGTGTCAAGCTCGCCCACACCGCCGACGAGGCCTACGAGAAGGCTGAGGCGATCCTCGGCCTCGACATCAAGGGCCACGTCGTCAAGAAGGTCATGATCGCGTCCGGCGCGGACATTGCCGCCGAATATTACTTCTCGATCCTGCTGGATCGCTCGAACCGTCGCCACCTGGCGATGTGCTCGCGCGAGGGCGGCATGGACATTGAGACCCTCGCGAAGGAGCGTCCCGAGGCCCTTGCCCGCGTGCCCCTCGATCCCACCGTCGGCATCGACGCTGAGGTTGCCCGCCGCATCGCCAAGGAAGCTGGCTTCGACGAGGAAACCGCTGAGGCCATTGCCCCCGTCCTCGAAACGCTGTGGACCGTCTACCGCGACGAGGACGCGACTCTCGTGGAGGTCAACCCGCTGGTCTCCAGCCCCGACGGCTCCGTGTGGGCCGTCGACGGCAAGGTGACCCTCGACGACAATGCGCGCTTCCGCCACCCCGGTCACGCCGAGCTGGTGGACCAAGCAGCGCAGGATCCGCGCGAGGCCGCCGCGAAGGAGGCCGGGCTCAACTACGTGCGCCTGGAGGGTCAGGTCGGCGTCATCGGTAACGGCGCGGGCCTGGTCATGTCAACCCTCGACGTGGTCGCGATGGCCGGCGAGGAGTTCGGCGGCATGAAGCCCGCGAACTTCCTCGACATCGGCGGTGGTGCCTCGGCCGAGGTCATGGCCAAGGGTCTGGACATCATCCTCGGCGACGAGCAGGTTCGCTCCGTGTTCGTCAACGTCTTCGGCGGCATCACCGCGTGCGACCAGGTCGCCCGCGGCATCATCGGAGCGCTCGAGACGCTGGGCGACGCGGCCTCCAAGCCGCTCGTCGTGCGCCTCGACGGCAACAAGGTCGAGGAAGGCCGCGCCATTCTTGCCGAGGCTGCGCACCCGCTCGTCCACATGGAAGAAACGATGGACGGCGCGGCCCGGCGTGCAGCCGAGCTCGCAGCCCAGGCCTCGTCGAAGTAACGACCCGAGAACCGCAGGAGAACACCATGACTATCTTCGTCAACTCTGATACCCGGGTCATCGTCCAGGGCATGACCGGCGCCGAGGGCCGTAAGCACACCCAGCGCATGCTCAGTGCCGGCACCGCGATTGTAGGCGGCACGAACCCTCGTAAGGCCGGCACGACCGTCACCTTCGACGTGCAGGGCTACGGTCCGGGCGCCGACAAGGTGTCCGATGGCCAGGTCGAGGTCCCCGTCTTCGGCACGGTCGCCGAGGCCCGCGAGGCCACCGGCGCGAACGCCTCCGTCATCTTCGTGCCCCCGGCCTTCGCCAAGGGTGCCGCTCTCGAGGCCATCGAGGCCGGCATCGAGACGATCGTCCTGATCACCGAGGGAATCCCGGTCCAGGACTCCACGATCGTCGTCGAGCGCGCGCTCGCGGCTGGCGTGCGCCTGATCGGCCCGAACTGCCCGGGCATCATCTCGCCCGCGCAGGCGAACCTGGGCATCACCCCGGCGGACATTACGGGTCCGGGCCGCCTTGGCCTCGTCTCGAAGTCGGGCACGCTGACCTACCAGCTCATGTATGAGCTGCGCGACTTCGGTTTCACGACGTGCCTGGGCATTGGCGGCGACCCGGTCGTGGGTACCACCCACATCGACGCGCTGGCTGCTTTCGAGGCGGACCCCGACACGGACCTCGTCATCATGATTGGCGAGATCGGCGGCGACGCCGAGGAGCGCGCGGCCGCGTGGATTCAGGAGAACATGACGAAACCGGTCGTCGCCTACATCGCGGGCTTCACGGCCCCCGAGGGTAAGACCATGGGCCACGCTGGCGCGATCGTGTCAGGCTCGTCGGGCACGGCCGCCGCGAAGGCGGAGGCGCTCGAGGCCGTGGGTGTGCGCGTGGGTCGCACTCCTTCGCAGACGGCGCAGATCGCGCGCGAGATCCTCTCGCGATAACGTCACAGCCTGAATCGGCCCGGGGTCGGCGCGCAGCGTCGCGGCCCCGGGCCGATTCTGTCACCATTGGCCTGTGAGCGAGCGCATGAGAGAAGTACCCAGTCCCAGACGGACGACGACCACCTACGTGGCGGGGAGGACGACGATCCGTGTCGCCGTGCCCAGGGGGTGGGCCCGCGGTATCTTGGCGGGCGTGGAGGCGGCCTTCGCGGGCTGGGCCATCACGACGGTTGTGACGATGATCGGCTACCTGTCGCTGCGTTCGAACACGTGGATGAACGACACGACGCCGCGTGACGCGCTGGCGCTGGGCGGAGACCTGTGGGTTGCCGTCGTCGGCGGTACGTCGGTGGCCGACGGAGTGTCTTACCGGGTGATTCCGACGCTGTTCGGCGTGTTTTTGGTTATGCTCGTGCGCCTGTTGCTTCGTACGACGACGGGCTTTCCTCGGTCGTCGGCGCTGTTCGCGGTGCCGGGTTTCTTGCTGACGTCGTGGTTCCTGTCGGGGGCTTCGGGCTCCCATTCGCAGTGGTGGACGGGAACGCTGGGCGCGATTTTGATTCCGCTGATCGGGTCGATCTGGTTTGCGGCGTCGAGCTATGTGCGTGATTCCGAGGCTCCGTCGATGCAGCACTGGATTTCGGGCGGCTTCAAGATGGGCGGCTTGATGAGTCTGGTGACCGTGGTGGCCTCGGCGGTCGCGGCGCTGGTGGCGCTCGTGGCCGGGTGGGGTCGGGCGAGCGGTATCCATGAGCTGCTGGGTGCTTCGTCGATGATGGATACGATCTTTATCGTGGGCGGGCAGGTGCTGTTCGCGCCCACGATGATGGCGTGGGCGGCGGCCTGGTGGTCGGGCGCGGGTTTCATGACGGCGACGGATTCGCTTCATTCGCCGACGGTTGTGGGGACGGGCCCGATTCCGCCGATTCCGCTGCTGGGGACGGTCCCGGAGACGGCGCCCGGCAACTGGGTGGTTCTTGTGCCGGTCGTGTTGGGTATCGCTTGTGGCGTTGCTTCGGCGCGCTTGTATCGGCGTTCTCACCTGTTGCACCAGAGCGCTCAGGGGGTGCTGGCCTCGGTCGTGTTTGTGGTGATCATGGGCGTGTGGATGTGGAGCGCGACGGTGAGCATGGGGTCGGTGCGTTTGTCGTTCATGGGGCCGCTGGTGGGCTGGTCGACGTTGTTCTTGTTCCTGGAGATTGCGCTGCCGGCGATGCTGGTGGCGTTGGCGACGCATCCGACGACGCTGGCGCTCGTCGGCCAGGGCGCGGGGCGCGTGCGCTCTGAGGGTGAGGCTCTGCGCCGCCGCCGCGCCGAGCGTGCGTCGCGTGAGGCTGCCACGGCCTCGTTGATCAGCGAGAAGGAGGGGGCCGGTTCCTCTCCTCAGCGGGACGAGGCGTGGGCCGAGCCGGGTGAGAAAGCGGAGTCGGAGAGCGCGGAGCCGGAGGGCACGGACGAGGCCTGGGCTGAGCGCGAGGAAGACGTGCCGCTGGGCAGTGCCAAGGATGCGGACGAGGCCTGGGCTGAGCCTGCCGACAAGGATGACGAGGGTGACGCGGATGACCCCGAGGCGAAGGGGACGAAGGGTGAGGGCCTGAACTAGACTGGGAGGTGTCGCGACTGGCGAGGGTGGATCACCACCGGGGAGCGGCTGCATGTCCCGCGAGGCGTCGCCCGCCTGGGCGCCTGGGTTTGGCTCTCAACCTGGAGGAACTATGTCCGTCTCCTTGGACAACTTGGAACCCATTGACGTGCGCCCGATTAAGCGGGCCCTGATTTCTGTGTATGACAAGACGGGCTTGGAGGACCTGGCGCGCGCGCTGGGCGAGGCCGGCGTGGAGATTGTGTCCACGGGCTCGACGGCCGCGCGCATTGCGGCGACCGGCGTGGCCGTCACCCCGGTCGATGATGTGACTGGTTTCCCGGAGGTGCTGGAGGGGCGCGTCAAGACCCTGCACCCCTTCATTCATTCCGGCATCCTGGCCGATCAGCGTAAGGCCGCGCATCGCGAGCAGATCGCCCAGCTGGGGATCCAGGCGTTTGACCTGGTCGTGTGCAACCTGTACCCGTTCCAGGACACGGTCGCTTCGGGCGCCTCTTTCGACGAGTGTGTCGAGCAGATCGACATCGGCGGACCTTCGATGGTGCGCGCGGCGGCGAAGAATCACCCGTCGGTCGCGGTCGTGACCTCCCCGGAGCGTTACGCGGATGTGGTGCAGGCTGTGGCGGGGGAGGGCTTTACCCTCGAGCAGCGCCGCGCGCTGGCCGCCGAGGCGTTTGCCCACACGGCGACCTACGATCTGGCGATCGCCGGCTGGCTGGCTGACGAGCTTGAGTTGGAGGATGTGCGCGAGACCCTCGATGAGGCTGCTGAGACCCACCTGGATGCGTCCGACGCGGCGTTCCTGGCCTCGCTGGGCTACGAGGTCGGCGAGGACTGCGTGGTGGAGGCTCCCGAGGAGGAGGGGCAGGCCTCGGGCATGCCCGTGTTCGTCGCCGACGCCTTTGAGCGCGTGGAGTCGCTGCGCTACGGCGAGAATCCGCACCAGGGTGCGGCCGTGTACCGGGAGATCGACGAGTCCTTCGAGGACGAGGAGGTCGACGACGAGGCCTTGGCCCCGGGTATCGCGAACGCTCGCCAGCTGCATGGCAAGGCCATGAGCTACAACAACTACACGGACGGCGATGCGGCCCTGCGCGCCGCCTACGATCACGAGCGCCCCTGCGTCGCGATCATCAAGCACGCGAACCCCTGCGGCATTGCGGTGGCGGACGATGTGGCCGAGGCTCACCGCCTCGCGCACGCCTGCGACCCCGTGTCGGCGTTCGGCGGCGTGATCGCCGTGAATCGCCCGGTGAGCGTGGAGCTGGCGCGCCAGATCGTCCCGATCTTCACCGAGGTCGTGCTGGCCCCCGATTACGAGGAGGGCGCGCTCGAGGTGCTGGCTACCAAGAAGAACCTGCGCGTCTTGCAGGTTGAGCCCCCGGCTCGCGGCTCGTACGAGTTCAAGCAGATCAGCGGCGGCCTGCTGGTCCAGGAGCGCGACGACATCGACGCGCCCGGCGACTCGCCGGAGAACTGGACCCTCGCGGCCGGCGCTCCCGCCGACGAGGCGACGCTGGCGGACCTGGAGTTCGCGTGGCGCACGGTGCGCGCGGTCCGTTCCAACGCGATTCTGCTGGTCAAGGATGGCGCGTCGGTGGGCGTGGGCATGGGCCAGGTGAACCGCGTGGACTCCTGCAAGCTGGCGGTCGAGCGTGCGAACACGCTGGGCTCGCGCTCGACGGGGGACGCGGCGGCGTCCACCGTCGACAGTGCGGGCGGCGCTCGCGCGTCCGAGGTCGTGGACGAGGCTCCCGAGCAGCGTTCCATTGGCGCGGTCGCCGCCTCGGATGCGTTCTTCCCCTTCGCGGACGGGCTGCAGGTGCTCATCGACGCGGGCGTGAAGGCAGTCGTCCAGCCTGGCGGCTCTGTGCGTGACCAGGAGTCGATTGATGCGGCGAACGCCGCGGGCATCACGATGTACCTGACGGGAACGCGCCACTTCGCGCACTGATCATTCCCGTTTGTGAGTTGCAGGGGGTGGGTGCCGGTTGCGGCCCCACCCCCTGTGATGTGCTCGGGTGTGCTTGACAGGGGAGCGCAGTCAGCATAACGTTCAAGTATTGAATAAAAGGCTCTTAGCCCTGTTGAAAGGCCCCGCATGTCCACGCTGACCGTCGCCCCTGCCGCAGTTGCCCGCGAAAACCGAGTCCTCGCCGACCGTTTCGGTGGCACGCTCGTCCGCGAGATCGCCCTCATCGCCGCCGGTACGATCGCCATGATCGCACTGGCGCGCATCTCCGTGCCGCTGCCCTTCACGCCCGTGCCCGTCTCGCTCGGCACGCTCGGCGCCCTGTCCGTCGGCACGACCCTGGGAGCCCGCCGAGGCCTCGTCTCCGTCGCCGCCTACGCCCTCCTGGGCATCGCCGGCGCCCCCGTCTTCACGGGCTCGAACGTTGGCTGGGCCTTCGCCTCCTTCGGCTACATCCTCGGCTACTTCCTGGTCGCCGCCATCGCCGGCCTGGCCGCCCAGCGCGGTGCCGACCGTCGCGTCCTCACGATGGCGCCCGTCGCCCTGGCCTCCCTGTTCTCCGTGTACGTCGCGGGCCTGGCGTGGATGATCCCCTTCACCCACATGACCCTCGCCCAGGGCCTGACCAAGGGCTTTGTGCCCTTCATCATCGGCGACCTGGTCAAGGCCGCCGTCGCCGCCGGAGCCTTCCCGATGTTGCGCTCCTTCTTCCGCTGATACCGCGCCTTCGGGCGTGACTCGAGTCGGCCTCGTCCCCACCGGGGGCGGGGCCGCCGTCATGCTCGCCGCACAGGGGCGGTGACATGCGCTATGGTGCGCGACGAGCGGGGCGGGCGCGGGTACCATGGGGAGGGTGAACGCTACTGACATGCACCCCGTCCTCGTCGTCGACTTCGGCGCGCAGTATGCCCAGCTGATCGCACGCCGCGTGCGTGAGGCTTCCGTCTACTCTGAGATCGTCCCCCACACCATGAGCGTGGCGGACATGCTCGCCAAGGAGCCCGCCGCCATCATCCTGTCCGGCGGCCCCTCGTCCGTGTACGAGGAGGGTGCGCCCTCCGTCGACCCCGCGATTTTCGAGGCCGGGGTGCCCGTCCTGGGTATCTGCTACGGCTTCCAGACCATGGCCCACGCCCTCGGTGGCACGGTGGGACGCACGGGCACCCGCGAGTACGGGCACACCGAGGCCACGGTTTCTGCGGGTTCTTGCCTGTTCGACGGCACCCCCGACGATCAGATCGTGTGGATGAGCCACGGCGATGCCGTCCAGGGCGCGCCCGAGGGCTTCACCGTCACTGCCTCCACCGCCGAGACCCCCGTCGCTGCCTTCGAGTCGCGCGAGCGTCGCCTCTACGGCCTGCAGTGGCACCCCGAGGTGGGCCACTCCCAGTTCGGCCAGGACGCCCTGAAGAACTTCCTGTACAAGGGTGCTGGCCTGGAACCCACGTGGACAGCCGGGTCCATCGTGGACGAGCAGGTTGAGAAGATTCGTGAGCAGGTTGGCGACGCGCAGGTCATCTGTGCCCTGTCCGGCGGCGTGGACTCTTCCGTGGCCGCGGCCCTCGTGCACAAGGCTGTTGGCGATCAGCTGACCTGCTTCTTCATCGATCATGGCCTGCTGCGCGCGGGCGAGCGTGAGCAGGTCGAGAATGACTACGCGCGCGGCATGGGTATCCGCGTCATCACGTGCGACGAGTCCGAGCGCTTCCTGTCCGCCCTGGCCGGCGTCACCGAGCCCGAGGCGAAGCGTAAGATCATCGGCCGCGAGTTCATCCGCTCCTTCGAGGCTGCCCAGAAGCAGGTCATCGAAGAGGTCGGTGCCGCCGGTGGCGAGGTGAAGTTCCTCGTCCAGGGCACCCTGTACCCCGACGTCGTCGAGTCCGGCGGCGGCGAGGGCGCGGCCAACATCAAGAGCCACCACAACGTGGGCGGCCTGCCCGAGGACATGACCTTCGAGCTGGTCGAGCCCCTGCGTACCCTCTTCAAGGACGAGGTGCGTGCGGTTGGCCGCGAGCTGGGCCTGCCCGACTACCTGGTGAACCGCCAGCCTTTCCCGGGCCCGGGCCTGGGCATCCGCATCATTGGCGAGGTCACGCGCGAGCGCCTGGACATCCTGCGCGCTGCGGATCTGATTGCTCGCGAGGAGCTCACGGCGGCCGGCCTGGATCAGGAGATCTGGCAGTGCCCGGTGGTTCTGCTCGCCGACGTTCGTTCCGTGGGTGTCCAGGGTGATGGCCGCACCTACGGTCACCCGATCGTGCTGCGCCCCGTGTCCTCCGAGGATGCGATGACGGCCGACTGGACGCGCCTGCCCTACGATGTCCTGGCCCGCATCTCGACGCGCATCACCAACTCGGTGCCCGAGGTTAACCGCGTCGTCCTCGACGTGACCTCCAAGCCCCCGGCCACCATCGAGTGGGAATAGGTCAAATTTGGGAATGGCATTCCCAAATTTGACCACATTAATACGAGATGAGACAATTATCTCCGGATAAAGGAGATAACTCATGTACATCAGGCGTGAAATTGAGGCGACCATCGACGCCATGCTTACGCAGGGCAAGGTGGTTCTCGTCACCGGCGCGCGGCAGGTCGGGAAGACAACGGTGCTCAAAGAGCACCTTGGGGACACCTTTAGCTACGTCTCGATGGAGAACCCGCGCGACTACCTGCTGGCTAAGCAGGACGCAGTGCTCTTCTTTGATTCGCATGACTTGCCTCTGATCATCGACGAGGTCCAGCGGGTGCCCGAGCTGTTCTCCCCTGTGAAGTGGATTGTCGACCAATCCGACCAGAGGGGCCGCATCGTGCTCACTGGGTCGCAGACGTACCATCTGATGAAGGGCGTGAGCGAGTCCCTGGCCGGCAGGATCAGGATTCTCGAGATGCCCTCCCTCAGCCTGAGGGAGTTCATCGGGGCGGCGGACAACCCGCATTCCTACGTTCCGGCACAAATTGCTAAGCCAAAACGCGTGGAGGACTTGGATATTTGGAGCATCATCCACAGGGGCTCTATGCCAGAGCTCCTGGATAACTCCGTGGATTGGGACTCCTTCTACTCGGATTACGTATCCTCATACCTCGAACGCGACGTCCGCGATCTCATCAACGTGAAGGACGAGGCGAAGTTCTACAGCTTCATGGTCGCATGCGCTGCAAGATCGGGACAGCTTTCAATGCCACCGACATCGGAAACGCAATCGATGTAGACCATAAAACAGTCAAGGCATGGCTCTCGGTGCTCCAGGCGTCGAATATCGTTAGGGTCATCCAGCCGTTCTGGTCGAACGTGGACAAGCGCCTCACCAAGACCCCGAAGATCTTCTTCATGGACACGGGGCTCGTGTGCCACCTCACTCGCTGGACCACCCCCGACCAGCTCCGCAACGGGGCGGTAGCCGGTCACGTTTTCGAGACGTTCGTCGTCTCGGAGGTGCTCAAGAGCTACATGAACGCGGGTGCCAACCTTCGTGACGTGTGGTTCTACCGCGATGCGAAGAAGCGCGAGATCGACCTCGTCATACAGGAAGGGCACGTGCTGCACCCCGTTGAAGTCAAGACTGCCGCCACTGTTGGCGGCGATGCCGTCAAGAACTTCAGCTGCCTGGAAGGTCTTTCTGATTACGAGGTCGGGTTCGGGCACGTGGTCTGCCAGACCGACGAACCCTATTTCGTGACGCGTGACGTTCAGGCTGTCCCGGTCTGGGAGATCTAGTCGTCCTCAAGCGAGTACCTGCCAAAGACGCCACGGCTGCCTGTCCAGCTAAAAACCTGATTGCGAAAGATTCAACATGCCTCAAACCTTGCATGAGCGCGTTTACCACACCAGCAGCGGCAATGTCTTCTATTGGATAGACGCTTCTGCTGACACGGACGCACCGTGGCTTGTATTTCTTCCTGGTCTCACTGCCGACCACACCATGTTCGACGCGCAGATGGCGTATTTCTCAGGTAAGGCAAACTGCCTGGTATGGGATGCTCCTGCACATGGGAAGTCGCGCCCATATCCGCTTGACTTCTCCATGGACGATTGCGCCCGTATTTTGCACGCAATTTTGGAGGCTGAGAGCATCAAAAACCTCGTGCTTGTGGGCCAGTCGGTCGGCGGCTACGTTGCACAGGCGTTCATCGACCTCCATCCGAGAGAAGCTGCCGGCTTCGTCTCCATTGATTCAGCGCCGCTCAAGAGGAAGTACTACTCGACGTGGGAGGTCAAAGCGCTGCGCCATACCAAGGGGATGTACCAGTTTGTGCCCTGGTCGTGGCTGAAGGTGCTGGGATCGTGGGGCGTGGCAACAACCGCCCAGGGGAAGGCCGGCATGCGTTCCTTCATCGAGAGCTACGCCAAGGAGGAGTATGTGGAGCTCGCCGCGCACGGCTACAAGATGCTCGCCGATGCTGTTGAATCTAGGCGCGCTTACAACATTGACTGTCCGGCGCTCTTGCTCTGCGGGGAGAAGGACCATGCTGGCGATGTCAAAGTGTTTAACCGTAAATGGGCTGCTGGTGAGAAGATCCCTCTCGTGTGGATACCTGGAGCAGGGCATAACTCGAATGTTGATAATCCTAGCTTTGTGAACAGTAAGATTGAGCAACTCATGGTTGCGCTGAAATAGTGTTGGGTAACTGCAGCCTCTTCTTGCACATTTTCGTTAGCACGATGAGCGACATTTGTAGATCCACATTGCGTTCTATGTGGTTACTTCCTTCTCTTTAGAGTATATTTCCCCAGATCATCGCCAACACTCTTCGCTCGGGATTTGTTACTCTCGGGTCGGGGAGCGGCCCACCCCGTCGGCACCCCTTTCATCCATGTAGTCAGTTGCGCACAACCGAACTGCGTTTCCGCAGGTCAAAGCTATCACTCTTCGGTCGGACGAAAATACTCTTCTCAAGTGACTACATCGCATGTAGTCAGTGCTGACTACAGGGTGACTACACGGCTCTCTCGATGAAAGAGTAAAAGGAATCCCAGCTCACCTGCCCCGCTGACTACATGGAAACGGGCTATGC